>Ga0307372_10000274_pt1 | contig 92140 bp, 88 predicted proteins | sample OX1MG_FD_202533 | JGI IMG/M metagenome (GOLD analysis project Ga0307372, IMG submission 202533) | Soil microbial communities from Risofladan, Vaasa, Finland - OX-1 | ecosystem: Environmental > Terrestrial > Soil > Coastal area > Acid sulfate soil | place: Finland: Risofladan, Vaasa | collected... | reverse complement strand
GTCTCTTCGATTTGGGGGGCGGCTTCAGGGGTATCGGCACCGACGACAGGTTCCGAAGGTGGCGGGGGGAAGCCCGGCCAGGTCGGCGTCTCTTCGATTTGGGGAGCGGCTTCAGGGGTATCGGCGCCGACGACAGGTTCCGAAGGTGGCGGGGGGAAGCCCGGCCAGGTCGGCGTCTCTTCGATTTGGGGAGCGGCTTCAGGGGTATCGGCGCCGACGACAGGTTCGGAAGGTGGCGGGGGGAAGCCCGGCCAGGTCGGCGTCTCCTCCACTTGGGGAGCGGCTTCAAGAGTATCGGCGGGGCCGAAAGGTTCGGATGGTGGCGATGGGAATTCGGGCCAACTCGGCGTCCTCTCCAATTGGGGGGCAGCTGCGATGATGTCGGCCGGGGCCGGCGTGGCTTCTTCCGCAACTTCCGGGAGCGAGCCCGGCTGGCTGGCCGGTGGCGCCAGCGGGAACTCCCCTTGGCCCGGTTCCGGCATCGACTCGAGGGGCATCGGGGCAGGCTCCGCCGAACCGGTGAGGACGGAGGCCGGGGCAGCTCCCCCGGCCTCCTTTGCTGGGGAGTCCTCTCCCGCCGGCAGGACCGATTCATCCCAAGCCTGCCCCACCGGCCGGGCCGGAAGCTCCTCTGCGCTACGGGGCCGCATCGCCCGTCGCCGCCGCTCGGTCACACGGCGCTCGAGGTCGGCTCGTCGGCGGGCGTAGAGGGACTTCCTGGCCATGGCCCTGGTGCGCAGCAGCACGAACACCGAGAAGACGCCCAGAAGCGCAACCAGTGGACCGACCAGCAGCGCCATCGGGGGATTATCGTCCCAAAGGTGGCTCCGCCGATCATGTGGGAGAATCCCCTCGATGGGGTTATTCGAAAAGATCGACGAGGATCTGCGCTCCGCCCGCATGCGGCGAGATGAGATTGGTGTGACCACCCTCGGGCTGCTGAAGAGCGAGGTCGTGACGGCCGGCAAAGAGCGAGGCGCCGACCCGACCGGAGGCGATGAGCTGGTGGTCCGAATCGTGCGCAAGGAGGTGAAGAAGCGTGAGGAGGCGGCCGACGCCTTCACCCAGGCTGGTCGACCGGGGTCGGCGGACAAGGAGATGGAAGAGGCTCGGATCCTTCGCGGGTACCTGCCGCCGGCAGCCTCTGAGGAGGACGTCGAGGTGGCCGTGCGGTCGGCGATCAGTGAGTTGGGAGCGCGCTCGGATTTTGGCGCCGTGATGAAATTGGCCACCGCTGCGATGGGTGGACGGGCCTCGGGAGGAGAGATAGCGCGCGTCGCCAAGAGGATTCTTGGCTGAGAAGAGGGGGCCCTCCCTCCCGCGCCTTCCGAGGGGCGCGGCTCGGCGTGCCGATCTGACCACCGTCCGTCTCGCGGAGGTCTATCCGGCCGCCTGTGAATTGGTCCACGCCAACGCCTTTGAACTGACGATCGCCACCATTCTTTCGGCCCAAGCCACCGATCGGAGCGTCAATGCGGTGACGCCGATCCTCTTCGCCAAATACCCGACCGCCCCTGACCTGGCTGTGGCTGATCCCTCCGAGGTCGAGGTCATGATCAAGCCGACGGGGTTCTTCCACGCCAAAACGCGCTCGATCATCGCCTGTGCGGCGGCGTTGGTAGAACGCCACCAGGGCCAGGTACCGCCACGCATGGATGATTTGGTCAAACTTCCGGGCGTCGGCCGCAAGACAGCCAATGTCATCTTGGGGGTGGGTTTCGGCATCCCCGGGCTACCCGTTGACACGCACGTCACCCGCGTCTCCAACCGCTTGGGGTTGGTGCAGACTCAAGATCCGGTCAAGATCGAGTCCCTGCTCTGCAAAATCGTGCCCAGGGAACAGTGGACCGACTTCTCGTTGCGCCTGATCCTCCACGGCCGGCGCCTATGCGAAGCGCGCCGCCCGCGCTGCGCGGAGTGCGTCCTCAACGATTTCTGTCCGTCTAGTTCCGTCCTGGCACGGGCTCCAGGTCGGCCGGGGCCAATCAATGGGTTGCCAGCTTAGCGGGGGTGGTGCGATGCGACCTCTCCCGACCGCGGTCCTGCACCGCCGAGGTCGGAACGATACGATTTGAGCATGCGCAGCCCGATCGCCGTTCTGCTCGGCCGCTACCACGGGATTTCACGCCGGGAGATAGCTCGCAGGACGGTCCCCTGCCTGAAGTTCGTGGTGCGCCCCGAGGCGGACACCCTGTCGCTCTGTGTTTTGGTGGACGGGAGTTGGCTGTATCGCTGGCCGCACGAGGATGTGTCCATCGACAAGGACCTGGCCCTGAAGGCGCGATTATTGAAGGGCGATATGGAACACCTGCGGCTTCGTGAGTTTCAGCCCGGCCTGTGCCGGTATGTGCGCCCGCGAGAGAAAACCGCCGCCACCCCCTGAGAGCGGCTTGGTCCAGGGACTCCTGGCCGAGCTGCGCCAGCTGCGAGTGGAAAACGCGCGGCTGAATTTGGAGGCTGAAGGCGCGTCGGCGGCGCGCCGCGCCCCGGATCCGAATCTGGTCCGAGCCGAGATGGAGTTACGACTGGCGCGGCAGGAGGCGCTCCGAGCCCAAGAGCAGCTGGCGCGCCTCGAGGACGACGTTTCGATTCTGGTTCGTCGATTGAGGCGGGTGCTGGGGGACGAGTCCTAAGGCCCGGCCAAAACGGTCGAACACAACCCCTTCAAAGGCATGGGCACAAGGGCATTTTGGCCCTGATAGCCTCGTCTGGCAATGTCCAGTTGGGGTCTTTCGGAACCGATCAGTCGTGATCCGTCGCTCGGGTTGGGCGCCACCCTGGAGTCCGAGCCGCTGGGGCCCGGGTCGCGTTCAGGTGCCGGGCTGGGAACATCGACGCCGAGTTCTGCGCGCCCATCGGCGGGGCCGCAACCGACCGGCCCCGCCGTGCGGCTGGGACCGGCGCCGGACTTTGTATCGCGTCAGATCGGTCGCTACCTGACCAAGGCCGAATTGGGCCGTGGCGGCGCCGGCGCCGTCTACCTGGCGGTGGATTCTGTGACCCAACGAGAGGTTGCGATCAAGGAGCTGATTGTGACTCCCAACGTGGATCCGACGGCGCTGCACCGCTTCGAGCAGGAATGGCGGGTGATGGCGCGCATTAGCCACCCCAACATCGTCCACGTCTTCGATCTGGAGCGCCAGGGGGACGCCAGCTACCTGATCCTCGAGTACGTTCCCGGGGAGTCCCTGCGCGAACTCATCAATCGAGGTTTTCTGTCTCTGGATCGAAGCGTTGCGATCCTTGACCGAATCCTGATCGCCCTCGATCAGGCCCACCAGTGCGGGATTGTCCATCGGGACGTGAAACCCGAAAATATCCTGATCTCGCGGTCGGGAGAGGTCAAGGTGGCCGATTTCGGGGTTGCCAGGCTGACCGACGACGCCGCCCCGAGCAGTGCCACCCGGCTCGGAACCACCATTGGAACCCCGCAGTACATGTCGCCCGAGCAGGTCGCCTCCAGCCGAGTCGATGGTCGATCGGATCTCTATTCGGCCGGAGTCATCCTTTACGAGCTGATTTGCGGACGACCGCCCTTCACCGCCCCCGCCTCCCGCGGCCCGTTCACGGTGATGACCATGCACGTTCAGGTCCCACCCAAGCTCCCAGCCATCCACCGCCCCGGAATCGATCCGGAGTTGCAGGCTCTGATGCTGATGGCCCTGGCCAAGAATCCGGATCTCCGCTTCCAGACGGGAAGTGAGTTTGCCGAGGCGCTGCGCGCTGTGGCCGACCGAATCTGCCCGGGCTGGAAGACGGATCCCAATTTCGCGAACTGGGGCGCGGCGCCGGAGGGTCGGCAGTGGTTCCGCTCCGCCACGGCGCCAACGGTGACGACTCCGGCGGCGGGAGTGGTGGACGGCTCCTCGCCATCCACCGTATGGCGGGGGTCCGGCGCCCGCCGCTACCTCCGCTGACGCAGCCACCCTAGGGGCGAGTTGGTCGGCGGCTTGGAGGCGGGTCCGGAATGCGTTTTGGGGCTCGGCCGGTCAGCGCCCCACCGATCCCTGGCCGATGTGGCCCTTCGCTGCGCGAGGCGGCGGCCACAGTTGCCGGCTGAAGCGCCGAGAGCCGATCGGGGGTTCGAGACAGAGGGGTCTGGCGGATCCGCCCGGAGCCGTCCGGAGCCGTCCCTCCAACTCTTCACAATTGCTTGTGACAGATGCCCTGAGCCGGACTAGGATGCCCTTTATCGAAGCCTAGGTGGTCGACATTTCGGCCAGGGAGGGTCAAGTGAGGGGCAAGCCCGGACCTGTTTCGCAGATTCACGCAAACGTGCCCACTGAGTGGGCGTATGCGTATGTGGCAGACCTTACCCGGCATCCCGAATGGAGCCCTGAGGCCATGATGATAGCCCCGGAGTCGGATGGTCCGGTGGGGGTGGGGAGCCGATTCTCCGCTGAGGGTGGACTGTTCAGTCGGCGCGGCCGTTCCAAGGTCACGATCACCGCTCTGGAGCCACCGGCTCAGATTGAGTTTGAGGTCGAGGGTGCCACCACCATCACCGGTCACGTTTTCACCTTTAGTTCCTATGGCGGTGGCACGACCATCACCCGCCAGCCCTTCGGAATCAAGCAACCCCTGCTGAGTCCGGTCACGGGACTGGTTTCGCGCGGCGCGATGAACAAGAACGTCGTTGGCGCCCTGGCGAAGCTGAGGGCAAATTTGGAGCTCGGCATGCAATCCGCCCGGCGTCCCGACCTCCCCGTAGGGTAGTCAAGCACCTCGTCACGCGGCTGCCGGAGAGCGCCAACGCGGCCGACTTAGCGGTTGCGGCGGAATCAACCGGTGGGGCGTCGTCGGACCTTCGCTTCCGGCGCCACCACAGCGGTTCAGTGCTGGGCAGTTGGGTTCGTCGGGGCGGGTCTGCAGCCCCCGGAGTCGGCCGAGTTGCACGCACTCAGGAACTTACCGTTGCCAGTCGAAGGCCAACCCCCCCGACCGGGGCTGGTCGATCAGGTGGGCCGCCGGTGGCGCCGCCGATATTCACCCAGAGCATGATCGAGGAGGCCGCCCGCGACCGGCTCCAACAGCTGAGCCAGGCGGTAGGGGGCGACGATAACGTCCCGCCGCGGTCGGCGGGCCGTGCGCAACACCAGTTCGGCTACCTTCTGGGAGGATCGGACCAGGGGGCCGTCGGGACCGTCTCGGCCGAAGAAGTCTGTGTCGGTGGTCCCCGGGTACACAACGGACACCTTCACCCCGCTACCGGAGAGTTCGCCCCGCAACGCATGCGACAGGGCGACCAGCGCGTGCTTGCTGGCCGAGTAGATGGCCGCGTAAGGCAGAGGCCGGAAGCCGACCACCGAAGCGATGTTGATGATGACCCCAGAGCGCTGCTCCAACAGGGTGGGGAGCACCGCCTGAATGGTGTGGACGGCGCCCATCACGTTGGTGGCGAATATCTCGTCCATGGTTTCCACGGGCATCGAGTCCATTGCTCCAAACCAGCCCACCCCAGCGTTGTTGATCAGGATGTCGATCCGCTCGAAGGTTTGGAGGGCGGCGGCGACGAAGGTCCTAGCGTCGGGAGCTCGGCCGATGTCGACCCGACGGACGATCACCTCCGCGGCCCCCGCCCGTCGACACGCCTCGGCCACGTTGTTGAGCCGATCGAGGCGGCGGGCACACAGGGCCAGGCGCGCGTGCTGGGCGGCGAAGGCTAAAGCGGTCGCTTCCCCGATCCCTCCCGAGGCCCCGGTAATCAGCACCACTGCATCTCGAATCCTGGTCACCCGCCCAGCTTAGAATCCGGCGAGTGAAGGCGCTCACTTACCTCGCCCCCGGTTCCGTGCTTTTCGGAGAGGTACCCGATCCCGAGCCGCCGGCTGCGGACGCCGCCCTGGTCCGCATGACCGTGGCCGGTCTCTGCGGATCCGACCTTCACCTCTACCACGGACACACTCCGATAGAGGCGGGCGCAGTGCTAGGCCACGAACTCGTCGGAGTTGTCGAGGCGTTGGGTCCGGAGGTGACCTCGGTCAGGGTCGGAGATCGGGTGGTCAGCTCATTCACGATCGCCTGCGGGCGGTGCCCAATGTGTCTCGACGGATGGTGGTCGCAGTGCCGCGAACGGATGATCCTTGGTCACGGAGAATATTTCGGAGGCCTGGGCGGTGCGCAGGCCGAGTTGTGCCTGATACCGCACGCGGACACCAACCTGGCACTGATTCCCGATGGCGTCAGCGATGAGCAGGCCGTCTTCGTCGGGGACGCCCTCGCGACCGGTTACTTCGCGGCCGTCCGCGGCCAGATCGAGGCTGGTGACACGGTCCTGGTGGTGGGGGCGGGCGCGGTCGGGGTGATGGCCACGATGTCGGCGCAACTGCTCGGAGCGGGTCGGGTTGTGGTCGTCGATCCCGTGCCAAGCCGCCTCGCACTGGTGCGGGGCTTGGGGGCAGAGGTGATCGATCCCAAGGCGGTGAACGTGGAGATGGAGATCGGGCGTCGGACCGATGACGTCGGGGCCGACGTGGTCCTTGAGTGCGTGGGACAGATGGCCGCGGTGCAGACCGCGCTACGGTCGGTTCGGGGTGGAGGAACGGTCTCCAGCGTCGGCGTCCCCTCGGCCATCAGCGCCGACTTCCCGTTCTACGACGCCTGGAATCGCGACCTCACCTTCCGCTCCGGGATTTGCAACGCGCAGGCGCATATGGGTGAGTTGCTAGTGCTGATTGAGCAGGGCCGCTTGAGGCCGGAGTTGGTGGTGAGCGACACCATGCGCCTTCAGGAGGCGGCCCAGGCCTACGCCATTTTCGACCGCCAAAAAGCCCACAAGCTCCTGTTCATCCCGTAGGCTGGCGACCCTTCACCCTGCTGGACTGGTGGTCCAGAGCCATCAGGTAGCCACGCGCCCTTTCCGTCTGAGGGTACGAATAGACCAGCTGCCAGAAGCGCTCCGAGTGGTCGGGCACCTCGAGGTGGGCCATCTCGTGCATGAGGAGATAGTCCCGAACGAAGGCTGGAAGGAGGGCGGCGCGACTCGAGATTCTGATCACCCCCGCGGTCCAGGAGCACGAGCCCCAACGGTGTTGCTGCTCGGCGAACGCGATGGAGGACCAGCTCAGGCGACCGTCGAAGTGACGCTGGTTGAGGGCCTGCGCCCGCCCCTCCAGAACCCGGTCGGACGGTTGGGCGCGACCAATCTGGTGCTCGATCCGGTTGCGCATGCGCTCTGCCCACGACGCCCGCTCCGACTCCGACATCCAACTCGGGACGCGAAGCTCGATGACACCGTCGACCAGACGCGCCGAGACGGTCCGGCGGCGGCGGGGCGAGGCGACGACGCGAATCTGGGTCGGGCAGGGCTCTTGAGGCAGGGTCATAGTGGGTGACCTATACCATGGGCCGGTAATGTCGCGCTCGCTCGTCATCGGAAACGGTAACGCGCTCGTGAACTACGACTCCCACTATGTGGTGCGCGACGTCTACTGGCCTCATGTGGGGGCCACCAACCAAACCCTGGGCAACCCTTGCCGCACCGGGTTCTGGGTCGACAACCAGTTCAGCTGGGTCGGAGACCAGGGCTGGGAGTGCGAACTCGGGTATGAGGACGGCGCCCTGGTCACCCAGGCCAACCTGACGAACCGCGAACTCGGCCTGGCGGTTCACTTCAGGGATTGCATCGATATGACCCGCGACTGGTACATCAGGTGCATGACCGTAACCCCGGCCAGAGAGGTCGGCGAAATCAGGGTCTACTTTCACTACGACTGGTACATCGGGGGCTCGGACATCGGCAACACCGTGCTCTACGATCCGCGCCATCGTTGTCTGGTTGCCTACAAGGACCAGCACTACTTTCTGGCCGGGGGACAAGCCGGAGCTGATTTTGGTCTGAACTCCTGGGCCACCGGCAAGAAGGGAAGCGGCCAGGAGGGGACGTGGATTGACGCAGAGGACGGTGAACTGGGCCGCAATCCGATCGAGCAGGGCGCGGTGGACTGCGTCGCACAGCTCAACCTCGCCGCCGCCGGGTCGGGTGTTGATCGGACCCTGACCCACTGGCTGTGCATGGGCCCCGACCTGCGCGGGGTGACCCATTTCGGCCAGGACCTGATCTTGGAGCGCGGCGTCGATGTCTACGCCGGCCGGACCCAGCGCTACTGGCAATTGTGGTCGGACAAGGGTCGGGAGCGGCACGTGCTCATCGACCGGGAACTGGGCGGCGAGGCCCACGCCCTCTTCCGCGAGAGCGCACTCATCGCCCGCGCCCATTGCGACAACAAGGGTGGGGTCATCGCCGCCACCGACTTTGACATCACCAAGTTCGCGCGCGACACCTACAACTACGTATGGCCGCGGGACGGCGCGCTGGTGGTCAACGCCCTGGATCGGGCGGGGTATGAGGAGTCGGCCCGGCACTTCTTCAATTTCTGTCGCTCCGCACTAACGCCGGAGGGCTTCCTGCTGCACAAATACACCGCCGCCGGCGATCCCGGCAGCAGCTGGCACCCTTGGGTGGACGCTCGCGGCCAGCGGATGCTGCCCATCCAAGAGGACGAGACTGGCCTCGTCCTCTGGGCGCTGTGGGAGCACTTTCGGATCCACCGCAACCTCGACTTCGCGGTCGATCTGTACGGCACCCTGGTCGTGCCGGCGGCGCGCTGGATGGCGTCGTACGTCGATGGCAGGACTCAACTCCCCCTTTCCTCCTGGGATCTGTGGGAGGAGCGATGGGGCCTCCACGCCTTCACGGTGGGGGCGGCCTGGGCTGGTTTGGAGGCGGCCGCCCGATTTGGCGAACTCTTTGGCGATGGGGAGCTCAAGGGCTTGGCCCGGTCGGCGGCTAACAATCTCAAGGCCGCCGCGGACGCCCATCTGTTCCGCCCCGAGCTGGGACGGTTTGCTCGCCGCCTAGTGGTGGAGGAGGACGGATCCCTGAGCGCCGATCCGGTCATCGACAGCGCCATTTACGGCCTCTGGCGCTTTGGCATGTACGCGCCGAATGACGAGCGAATCAGGGCCACCATGCTGGCCATTCAAGATCAGCTGACCAATCGCGCCGAGGCGGGTGGGATGGCCCGCTACTCCAACGACTACTACTTCCAGGTCGAGCACGACCTGGCCCGTACGCCCGGGAATCCCTGGTTCATCTGTTCGATGTGGATGGCACAGTGGATCATCCTGACCGCTGAATCGATGGATGAATTGAAGGCGGCCCGGGCCGTAATCGGCTGGGTCACCGACCACAAGCAGGCGGGCGGGCTGCTGTCGGAGCAGCTCGATCCCCATTCCGGCGCCCCCCTCTCGGTGTCCCCCCTGACTTGGAGCCAGGCTGAGTTCATGGTCACGGTCGACGACTATCTGCGTCGCCAACAGTGGTTGCGATCTCGACCCCAGGGCACCAAATGACGCCGGCAGCAGGGGGCTATGCTGGAGGTAGAGAAGGTCCACCGACCGAGGAGAAATGATGGCCACCCAAACCCATGTCCCGAGGGTCCCCCAGCTGTCCGACCAGGAAGTGACCGATTCAGCCCTGGAACGCGTGATCAAGGACGCAGCCGTGACCGAGAGCCCGCCGCCCTCCTGGTATCGAACCATGGGTAACAACCCCGAGGTGGCGGTTGAATTCGCTCGCTACTGGGACATGCTTCATCGCGGCGGCAGCGTCGACCACTCCATCAAGGAACTGGGCCGGCTGCAGATCGCGCAGATGATCGGCTGCGAATTCTGCGCCCGTCAGACGTCCCCGCTGGCTCAGGTCAGCGAGGAGGAGAAGTCAAGTTGCGCCCTGCCGGATTGGGATCATCCCGATCCCAAGACCCGCGCTGCGCTCCACTATGCCCGCACCCTGACCCTGGATGACGGGCGCGACGCCGAGGTCTACGCTGAGCTGAAGCAGCATTTCACCTGGTCCGAGGTGATCGAACTGTCGGCCTTCTTCTGCCTCACCGCCGGCGGCAACCGGATGGCCAAGAGTTGGGGCATCGAGCCCCACGGCGAGATCTCATCCATTCCTACGGGCGCCCTTTCGATCCACGGCTGATAGGTCCGGCGAGCCGGCCGCGGGCGCCGACCTCGCAGCGGTTTGATCAGAGCGGGATGTTGCCGTGCTTGCGCTGAGGCCGGTCAACCTGCTTGTCGAGGCACAGCTGAAGGCCGCGGATGAGTTCTCGCCGGGTGTCGCGGGGCTCGATGATGGAGTCTACATAGCCCCTCTCGGCGGCCACGTAGGGATTGGCGAATCGAGCCGTGTACTCGCGCACCAGTTCGGCCCGGCGAGCGGCGGGGTCTGAACTCGCAGCCAGTTCTCGCCGGTAGACGATGTTGACCGCGGCCTCCGAACCCATGACCGCGATCTCGGCCGAGGGCCAGGCCAGGTTGAGGTCGGCCCCCATCTGTTTGGGGGCCATCACGCAGTAGGCGCCTCCGTAGTCTTTGCGGATGATGACGGTCAGCTTGGGCACTGATGCCTCGGCGTAGGCGTAGAGGAGCTTGGCCCCGTGGCGAATAATGCCCTCGTGCTCCTGGGCGGTGCCGGGGAGATAGCCGGGTACGTCCACCAACGAGATGATGGGGATGCCGAAGGCATCACAAAACCTGATGAAGCGCGCCGATTTGACCGAAGCCCGGATGTCGACCGCCCCCGCCAGAACCTTGGGCTGGTTCCCGACCAGACCCACCACGTGGCCGCCCATGCGCCCCAGGCCGATCACGATGTTGGGCGCGAAGAAGGGCTGGACCTCGAGAAACTGGCCCTCATCCATCAGCCTGGTGATCACCTCGCGCATGTCGTAGGGAAGATGGGGGCTGTCCGGGACCAGGGTCTGGAGCTCCGGATCGGCTCGATGGGGGTCGTCGTCAGTGGCCACATAGGGCGGTCGCTCGGTGTTGTTCTGGGGCAGATAGGAGAGCAGCCGCCGCAGTCCCTCCCAGCAGTCGGCCTCGCTGCTGGACAGAAAGTGGGCCACACCCGAGCGGCTGTTGTGGACCTCTCCGCCGCCCAACTCATCGAACGTCACCTCTTCGCCGGTGGTGACCTTGACCACCTCCGGGCCGGTGATGAACATGTAGCCCTGATTGGCAACGATGAACACGAAATCGGTGATGGCCGGAGAGTAGACGGCTCCACCGGTGCAGGGACCGGCGATCACGCTGAGCTGGGGGATGACGCCCGATGAGCGCACGTTGCGGTAGAAGATGTCGGCGTATCCGGCCAGCGCCACCACCCCCTCCTGGATCCGGGCCCCACCGGAATCGTTGATCCCGATGATGGGGATGCGGTTGCGCAGGGCCAGATCCTGGATCTTGACTATCTTCTCGGCGGTGACCTCACCCAGCGATCCACCCAGGACCGACGGGTCGTAGGCGTAAACCGCCACCTCGCGACCGTGAATGGTGCCGAAGCCAACCACCACCCCGTCGCCGGCGACGCGCCGCTCCTCCATCCCCAGCCCGCTGGCGCGGCCGGTTGCAAACATGTCGATTTCGGTGAAGCTGCCTCGGTCGAGGAGGTTCTCAAGCCGCTCCCTGGCCTCGGGCTTGCCCTGGACGCGCCGCTTCCGACTGGCCTCGGACTCCTGGTGGAGCACGTCGTAGCGACGTTTCCGAAACTGATTCAGCCTCTGCTCGGAGAGGGTGACCGGTTCGGGATCCGGGGGCTCGACCGCCCCCAGCACGGGCGCCGTGCGGCGTACAGGGCTCATCCGGCTGCGCCTGGGCGTGGCCATCAGGCCCCCTCTGGGGCGACCGTGGCGGGTGGGCCGGGGGGCTTGGCCGCGACGCCCAGCCGGGAACGATTAACAACTCGCATGCAGGCGGCTATCGTAAGCCCGATGGCGGCAAGCCTAAGGCTGGATCGGACCGTGACGCTGAACCAACTACGCACATTCAGCATGGTCGCCGAACAGCTCAGCTTCAGCGTCGCGGCGCAGGAACTGGGCCTCTCGCAGCCGAGCGTTTCCTATCAGGTGAAGGAGCTAGAAACCGCCGTCGGCACCCCGCTCTTGGACCGCATGGGCAAGCACGTGACCCTGACCGAAGCGGGCCATGTGCTCCACGACTACACCCGCCGCACCCTGAACCTGCTCGACGAAGCTGCCTTGGCACTGGAGAGGCTGCGGGGAATGGAACGGGGCTCGCTGCGCGTCGGCGCCAGCACCACGGTCGGGATATACGTCATTCCATCCGTCCTGGGCGCCTTCAAGAAGCTGCATCCGGAGCTGGCCGTCTCGCTCCAGATCGGAAATCGCCAACAAATGCACGACCAGGTCCTGAGGGCAGCCATCGACCTCGCCGTGTACTCAGACCCGGGGCTGGATCCGGAGCTCTCGGTCGACCCCTTCATGGACGACGAGCTGGTTTTGGTGGTGCCCGCCGGCCACCCCTTGGCCGATCGCAAGAAGTTGGCGCTGGGGGACCTGGCGGGTGAGTCCTACCTCACCCGCGAAGCGGGATCAGGGACGCGCGAAGCGTTCGAAGCCCTGGCCCGATCGGTCGGAGTCGATCTGGCGGTGGCGATGGAGCTGGGCTCCAACAGCGCCATCAAACAGGCCGTCAAGGGCGGACTCGGGGTGGCTGTCATATCCCGGCACGCCCTGACCCTGGAACTGGCGCGAGGGGATCTGGTCGAATTGGATGTCGCCGGTTTTCCCATCCGGCGCAGCTGGAGCATTGTCCATCTACGGCGGCGCCTGCTGCCGTTCGCGGTGGAGGGTTTCATCGAGTACCTGAGAGGCGGAGCGTGGCGCACCTCCCCCTGACCGCGGGCGGCGGCCGCCCGGACCCGGGCCGCCGGACCCGGGGTGAGGTCCGGATCGCCGCCGCCCCGAATCGCTCGCATCGCGACCCACCGATATGGAGGAATTGAGATGGCCCTGAACGATGAGATCCAGTTCACCTGGCTTGGCCACGGCACCTGGAAGGTGACCAGCGCCGCCGGCAAGCAGATCCTGCTCGACGCCTGGGTGATGAACAATCCGAGTTGCCCGCCCCACCTGAAGACGGTGGAGAGCCTGGACCTGATGCTCATCTCTCACGGTCATTTCGACCACATCTGGGATGCGGTCGAAATCTGCCACGACACCCATCCCCGGGTGGTTTCGATCTTCGAGATCGGTCACTGGCTGGAGTTGAAGGGCGTGGCCGGGGCCGGCGAGCTCGCCATGAACCAGGGCGGAACCCAGATCGTCGAGGGGGTCAGGGTCACCATGGTCCCGGCCCAGCACAGTTGTGGAATCACCGATGGGGATCAGATCGTCTACGGTGGCTCCGCCTGCGGATACGTGATCGAGTTCGAGAACGGGTTCACGATCTATTTCGCTGGCGACACCGACGTCTTCGGGGACATGAGATTGATCGGTCAGCTCCATCGTCTCGACGCCGCCTTCCTGCCCATCGGAGGTCACTTCACGATGGGACCTGAGCGCGCCGCCCGGGCGGTCGAGTTGCTGGGCGTCAAGGTCGTCGTGCCCATGCACTTCGGCACCTTCCCGGCCCTGTCTGGAACACCCGGCGCCCTGGCTCAACTGGTCGGTCCGACGGTTCAGGTGTTGGACCTGCGTCCGGGAGATCGAATCTAGGCCGGCGCCCGAATTGCAGGCGAGGTAAGGTGGTGGGGCCGATGGGCTCAGGCCGCTTTCGCTATTCGAGCTGGGATGGCACCCAGCATCCTGATGACGCCGACGCCGACCAGATTCTGGACGCGCTCTCGGACGATCTGCTCAGCTTCGGTGATCTGGAGCACGCCCTGCAGCGGCTCCAGCGCTGGGGCGTGGGGCGCACGCCTGGAACCGAGGATCTGCTTCGAAGGCTGCGCGAAAAGCGTGAGTCCGAGTTGGCGCGCTACGACCTCGATTCCAGCCTGGATTCGATCCGCCGCGAGCTTGACGAGGTGCTCCAGGCCGAGTCAGACGGAATTGAGCGGCGACTGGCTGCCGCCCCAGCCTCAAGCTCGGGCTTGCTGGAACGAATCGCAAGCCAGCGCCGCAGCCAGGTGCGACGCATGCCCGAGGACGTGCCCGGCCGCATCAAGGCGCTGAACGATTACGACTTCATGGACGCTGGGGCCCGAGCAAAGTTCGAGGCGCTGATCGAAGGGCTGCGCCGGCAGGCCCTGGGTCAAATGTTTGAGGGGCTGAAGAAGGGCATCAAGGATCTCGATCCGAAGGACCTGCCCCGAATCCGGGATATGGTCCGGAGCCTGAATCAGATGCTGGAAGCGAGGGCGCTCGGTCAGGAGCCGGACTTCAGCGCCTTCAAGGACCAGTTCGGGGATCTGTTCCCGCCTGAGATCGAGACCCTGGACCAGTTGATCGAGCACCTTCAGCGCCAGATGGCGCAGATGGAATCGTTCCTGCAGAGCCTGTCGCCTCAGGCACGAGCCGAGCTGCAAGGCTTGATGGACGCCTTGCTCCAAGACGACTCTCTGCGCTTGGAGCTGGCCCGCCTGGGTGCTCTCATGGATCGTCTGGCGCCGCCCTCCGAACTGTCCCAGGGGCACGCGTTTTCCGGCGACGAATCGCTTTCCATGGGGGAGGCGATGGGGCTCATGGATCGTCTTCAACAGATGGATCGCCTCCAATCGCAGCTCGAGCGAGGTGCCTTCCACCCCCAGGACGTGGATCGGGCACTGACCGAATCCCTGCTCGGCCCCGAGGCCCGCAGCCAGCTCGATCGCGTGCGCCACATCAGCGAGGAGCTGGAGCGGGCCGGATACGTCGAGCGCTCGGGCGGGAGGTTGGAATTGACCCCCCGGGGAGTGCGCCAGCTCGGCCGAGGGGCGCTGCGCGAGATCTTCGCCCGGCTCAAGAGATCGCAACAGGGCCAACATCCAACCCTGGACTCGGGCCAGGGGACCGACCCCACCGGTGATTTGAAGCCCTATGAATTCGGGGATCCCTTCCGGATCGACCTCAAGGAAACGCTGTTTTCGGCGCTGCGCCGTGATGGCGGCTCGATCCCACTGAGGCTCGTGCCGGATGACTTCGTGGTGCAGCGATCAGAACACGACGCGCGCACGGCGACCGTGTTGATGGTCGACATGAGTCGGTCAATGTTCCTGCGGGGGTGCTTTCTGGCCGCCAAGAAGGTCGCCATCGCGCTCGATTCCCTGATCCGATCCCAATTCTCCCGCGACAGCCTCTATGTGGTCGGATTCTCCAGCCACGCGGTTCAGATGAAGCCCGAGCAGCTGCCTGCCATCTCGCTCAACGATTACGTCTACGGCACCAACATGCAGGATGGGTTCCGGCTGGCGCGCTCTCTCCTGGCGCGGCACCGGGGCGACCGCCAGATCATCATGATCACCGACGGAGAGCCAACCGCTCATACCGAGAACGGGCGCGTGGTGTTCTCCTATCCCCCCACCTTCCGCACCATCGAGGCCACCCTGGAGGAGGTCGGCCGGGTGACCCGCGACCACATCGTCATCAACACGTTCATGTTGGAGAAGAGCCTGTATTTGACGGACTTCGTGAATCAGATGGCGCGAATCAATCGTGGGCGCGCCTTCCACGTCTCGCCTGAGCGACTGGGTGAATTCGTCCTGGACGACTTCGTTTCCGGTCGGCGCCGGCGCTACAAAGCTTCCTAAGGCGCCCCTGAGGGGGCGCCGGCGCTGACTCTGTGCGCGCTCCCTCGGAGTCACCCGGGCCGCTCGCACGGGTAGCCTGCAGTTCTGGGCCCGCTCGGCGATGGGGCGCCTCGGGCTCAGCCTGCCGCGTATGATGCGAAGGGATGCAACTGGAAGAGAGGCCCGTTCTGACCCATCTGGGGGTCGGAAATCCGCTCCGGGTTTGGCGCAATCTGAGTACTGCTGAACTCTATGAACACGTTGTGCGTAACAACGAGGCAGCAATTGTGTCCACCGGCGCCGTCAGCGCCCGGACCGGTCAGTACACGGGCCGATCGCCCCGCGACAAGTACTTTGTTGACGAGCCCGGGTCGAACGGCACGATCTGGTGGGAGGGTAACCAACCGATCTCGACCGCGGTGTTTGACCAGCTCCTCGACAAGGCCCTGGACTTCGTCGCCAACCGCGCCGTCTACATCCAGGATCTTTTCGCCTGCGCTGACCCCGAGCAGCGGCTCAAAGTCCGGGTGGTGACCGAGTTCGCTTGGCACAGCCTCTTTGCCTCCAATTTGCTGATCAGGCCCGCGGAGAAGGATCGGGAGCGCTTCGAACCGGATTTCACCGTCATAAGCCTGCCCTCGTTGCGCGCCGACCCGGTACGCGATGGAACCCGCTCGGAGACTTTCGTACTGGTCAATTTGGCCCGCAAGATGGTCCTCATCGGCGGCACGGAGTATGCCGGTGAAATCAAGAAGTCGGTTTTCACGGTGCTCAACCACATTCTCCCCGGGCAGGGCATCATGCCCATGCACTGCTCCGCCAACGTGGGGGAGGATGGCAACGTGGCGGCCTTCTTCGGGCTTTCGGGGACGGGTAAGACCACCCTCTCGAGCGACCCCACCCGACGCTTGATCGGCGACGACGAGCATGGCTGGTCGGATCGTGGAATCTTCAACTTCGAGGGTGGCTGCTACGCCAAGACGATTCGCATCTCCCGCGTCTCAGAGCCGGAGATCTACGCCGCCGCCTCGCAGTTCGGCACCGTGCTTGAGAACGTGGTCTTCGATCCCGACTCCCGGATACCCGACTATGACGATGGGAGCCTGACCGAGAACACGCGGGCGGCCTATCCGATGAGCATGATTCCGGGCGCCGATTTATCGGGGACCGGAGGGCACCCGGCCAATCTGGTCTTTCTCTCGGCCGACGCCTTTGGTGTTCTGCCGCCGGTGGCGTGCCTGTCCGACTCCCAGGTCAAATATTTCTTTCTCAGTGGCTACACGGCCAAGGTGGCCGGTACCGAGCGCGGGGTCGGCGATCCCGAGCCCACATTCAGCGCCTGCTTTGCGGCGCCCTTCCTGGTCTGGCCACCGTCGGTCTATGCCGACCTGCTGGTCGAGCAACTGCACCGGCACGGGTCCCGGGTCTGGATGATCAACACGGGTTGGGTCGGAGGTCCCTACGGGGTCGGCAGCCGGATTTCCATTGAGCACACGCGTTCGATCGTTCGAGCTGTGGTGGAGGGTCGGCTGGACGACGTGGAGACGCACGTCGAATCGGCCTTCGGACTTCGTATCCCGCTTGCCGTCCCGGGCGTTCCGAGCGCGGTTCTGAACCCCCGCTCAGCCTGGGCTGACGCCGATGCCTACGACCGCCAGGCCCAGCGCCTCAAGGCCATGTTCGACGAGAACATGGCGCGTGTGGGGCATTCCGGGTCCGAGGCGGGCTGATCGGTGCGGGCGCGGGCTCAACTCCGCGCGCCCAGACGTTCGATCTAGGGACTGTTGGATGCGTGTGGGGATAGTCGGTAGCCGTCATTTCGTCTCACCTGAGAGGGTGGAGGCCTACGTCCGCTCACTCCCGGCCGACGCCGCCGTGGTGACCGGCAGTGCGAGTGGCGTGGACGCCGCCGCGACGCGCGCGGCACGGGAGCGGGGACTTCCCGTCCGGACCCTCGGGGCGTCCTTTGAGGAGGCTCGGGACGACGTCGTGGCGGCGGCTAGAAACCAGCGCCTGATCGACGCCTGTGACGTCCTGGTGGCGTTCTGGGATGGGGTTTCGGGCGGAACCCGGAGGACGGTGGAGCGGGCGCTGGATTCCGGTCGCGAGGTGCACGTCTTCGTATTGCCGGGCGCCGCATCGGCCACCCCCGCTCCGCCCGCGGGCTGATGATCACGGCCCTGCTCTTCGCGCGTCTGCGGGAACAGGCAGGCACCGGCCTGGAGCAGATTGAGCCGGGCGCCGCGACCGTCGGCGCGGTTTACGCGCGGCTCCGCCAGCGTCACCCCCAGCTCGAATCGGATCTCGATCTAATCCGCCCGGCCTTGAATCAGGCCTTTGCCGGCTGGGAGGATGCAGTCGTGGACGGAGACGAGGTGGCGTTCATTCCGCCCGTCAGTGGAGGCGCCGATTTCGGACCACTTTTTGAGTTGACCAGCGACGAATTGGATCCTCGCCGACTCGAACGAGCGGTAATCCACCCCGGCGCGGGTGCCATCTGCACCTTCAGCGGGGTGGTTCGCGACATCAGCCGCGGGGTCTCGGTTACGCACTTGGAATACGAGGGATATGCGGGTATGGTCGAGTCCCAGATGGCGCTGATCGCCGAGGAGATCGCCTCTCGCTGGCCCCAGGCCAGGGTGGCCATGGCGCACCGCACGGGCCAGCTTGGCATCGGGGAGGTCTCCGTCGTGGTGGCCACGTCGGCGCCCCATCGGGCCCAGGCCATAGCCGCCTGCCAGTGGGGAATCGACCGCTTGAAAGAGTCGGTACCGGTCTGGAAGAAGGAATTCTCGACATCAGGAGCGACCTGGATCGAGGGCGACGACACGCTGACTCCGCCCGCCTGAACGTTGGGCAGGGGTTCGCTGGGTTGGGCTCGGCGGTGGCGGCCGTCGAGGATCCCCGGTCGGCTACGATCAGGCTGATGCACAAGATCGATCGCAAGCAGATCCTGGCCTGGGTGCCGACGGTGGTCGAGAACGAGGGCAACCGAGAGCGAAGCTTCGACATCTATTCGCGACTCCTGCGCGACCGCATCATCATGCTGGCCCGGCCGGTGGACGATGTGGTCGCGAACCTGATCGTGGCCCAGCTCATTTTCTTGGCCGCCGAGGATCCCGAACGGGAGATCCAGATCTATGTCAACTCCCCGGGCGGGGCGGTTGCGCCCGGGTTCGCGATCTACGACACGATGCAGTACATACCCTGCCCGGTCTCGACGGTGGCGATCGGGAGGGCGGCAAGCTTTGGCACCATCATTCTCATGGGAGGAACCAAGGGGCGCCGTTTTGCGCTGCCGAACGCGCGCATTCACCTCCACCAACCCCTGATCGGCGGCCAGGGTCTGTCGGGCCAGGCCAGTGACCTCGACATCCACGCCCGCGAGCTCCTGCGAATCAAGCAGGAGTTGAACGAACTGATCGCACATCACACTGGTCAACCGCTGGAGAAGGTGGAGAAGGACACCGATCGCGACTTCTTCTTGTCACCCGAGGAAGCCGTGACCTACGGTCTCATCGACGGCGTGATTGAGGGCATCCCGGCCTTGGGTCTGGCCCCGTCGGACCAGCCTGATCCGATCCAGTCGGCCTGAGCCGGGCCGCACTGGCGAGCGGGCAGCCTAACCGTCTACTCTGTCGGGAAAAGCGGCGCTACCGGGGTGCCGACCTTTTGCTCTGAATGGCGCCGGCCCTGCCGGCGGATTGCGATGGGAGGTATCAAGATGCCCGAGGCCGCCAACAAAGAGGCGCGACTGGCCGAGCTCAAGCAGCGTTACAACAGCAAGGCGATGGCCAGCGGTGAGCGCCTGCAGGGGGAGTTCTTCCTCCGCCTGGTGGACGAGTTGGACCAGCTCGATCAGGACTGGACCGAGCGCTGGATGACGTGGATCTACGACGGCATGTACAACCGCGGCGTGCTCGAGGACAAGACCCGGATCCTGGTCATCATCGGTGAGTGCTGCGTATCCGACTATCAGGAGCAGTTGCCGAACCACATCCGAAGCGCGATGCGCAACGGCGCCACCCGAGTCGAGGTTCAGGAGGTGATCCTGCAATCCGCCATCTACGCCGGGCTGCCAAAGATGATCAAGGCCATGCGCACCTACCGAGAACTGATGAAGGACATGGGCTTGATGGAGCTGACCGATCCGGTGTTCCGCGGAGATGCACGCGACTGATCAGACCAAGGCCGGGAGCGCCTGGAGCCGTTGCTCTGGGCGGGCGAGGGGGTGTTCGGATCGCACCTCCCTTTCGCCCTGGCCTGACTTTATCTCCCCGAGCAGTCTGATAAACCGTCGAACTCCTCGAACTCCTCGAACTCTGACCTCGCGACGGGCTCGGCGATACGGTGGTTTGTCGCCGATCATCGCGTCGCGCCTTCCACGCCGTCTCGTGACGGCCGCCGATGTCTGACCCGACGTCATCGGTTACCCTCTCCAGCCGGAGCCGGCCGGCTCCGCTGGAACCTACGTCAGTGCGACTCGCTCGTCAGGCGCGGGTTCGGCAATTCCACAACTTCTGGAGCGAGCTCTCCCGAGCTATTCCAACTCACATCAATCAGTTGGCCGTAGTCCCCAACGCTTGGGCAGTTGGGGACCGGTGTCACACTGGTGTTACACTTCGATCATTCCGACCAATCGCCGTCGCCACGCGATTACCGAGACAGCGCCGGTTCAGGCCGCCCTGGATGAGCTCAGGCGCGAACTGGGTCCTGATCGGGTCGAACTGGGCGAACTCGTCATCTTGGGCGCTCACGAGAAGTTGGAGCGCTTGCGCTCGGGGCGCGGGGCGCAGCGTGGTTTGCGCCAGCGCCTCGCGGAGCGGGTGCGAACTCGCCAGCTCCCTGTCGACCCCAAAGCCGCGGAGGAAGTGCGCCGGACCGGCTGGGCACGCAGTTGACCGGGTCCTTTCTTTTGGACAACTCGGCCTGGGCGCGCCTCGGCCACCTGCAGCTTCCCATGTCTCGGAGTGAGGACGTGGCACGCCCGGGGATCGGCCGAAGGATTCCAAGAGAAAGTTGCCGCGGTCCCGCTGATGATGATCATCCTCACGGCCATCCTCAATCATCAGGCCACCTCCAAGAGTCGAGCGAGTTGGGAGTGACGAATCATGACCTCACGGTAAGAGGTCAAATCCGGGTAGGTGGGTGGGCCTGACGACTGAGAACTGCCGCCGATTGAGGGTTGCTCCACCTCCGCTGCTAGATCCGTAACCCCGGGCGGTAGGCCCCAGTGCAGTGATCACAGCTTGGGCCAGAACCTTGACGGCGGCGCCGTGGCTGCTGGGGGGGGCACCGCCATGACCTGGCGGCCGACCCGCAGGCGGGTGCTGCAGGGGATCGCGGGCCTGGGCGCGGTGGTCGCATTCCCGAGCATCCGAGTCGGTGCCTCCTCGCCCACACCGATCCGAAAGCTGGTCTTCCTGATGCAGGAGAACCGATCCTTCGACCACTACTTCGGCCGCATGAAGGGCGTCGATGGACTCCCTCCCGCCGCCCCCGTCAGCCGGGCTAGCGGTCTGTGTCTACCCTCGCCCCCGCACGACGCCAGGTCACTGGAGGTGGCATTCCACGCCGGCCTCATGGACCGATTCCAAACCCCGGCCGCCAAAACCTTCTACACCGAGGAGCAGGTTCCGACATATTGGGCGCTGGCCCGCCGATTCACGCTCTGCGATGCCTATTTCGCGTCGGTGCTGGGACCGACCTTTCCTAATCGGCTCTGCAGCCTGGCCGCCTCTCCGGGTGGATTCATCGATGATCCGACCACCCTCGATGTTCGGCTGCTGCCCCGGCCGACGCTGGTCGACCGACTCGACGAGGCAGGTCGGGATTGGGCCTGCTACCTGGTCCACCCCCGAGCTCAGACCTACAACCCCATCGCCTACTACCCGGAGCGGGCTCGGGATCCACGAATCGGGCGGACGTTGGGTGAATTCCTCCACGCGGCGCGAGCGGGGAGCCTTCCCGATGTCTCCTGGATCATCTCCGACTATCCACTCAATGAGCACCCGCCCGCCTCGATCGCGTGGGGCCAGCGGCTGATCGCATTGGTGGTCGAGGCGCTGTCCCGGGGTCAGGACTGGCCCCAGTTGGCGCTGATCCTGAACCACGACGAGGCCGGGGGATTCTACGATCACGTCGTTCCGCCTCAGGTGGGCGGCTCGCGTTTGGGCTTTCGGGTTCCCTGCCTGATCGTCTCGCCCTTCTCTCGACCGGGGTACGTGAGCCACCTCACCTACGACCACAGTTCGGTCGTGGCCCTGGCCGAGTCGGTCTTTCGCCTTCGCAGCCTGGCCGCTGGAGATCGGGGCGCCAACCCCCTGACCGAGGGCCTCGACTTTGACCACGCCGAGTTGGCGCTGCCGCACTTGCCGGGACCTCCAGCTGACACCTCCTGTGGGCGGGTTCCGCCCTGGGCGGCCCGCGTGCTGGCCGGCGAGGCGGTCTGATGCGCTGCTGGCCCGGGCCTGCCAAGCCGTAACCGGGTCCGGTATCCCCTGCCGAGACGTTGTCGATATCAGCTCCCAGTCGAACCACGGCGGACGGCGTTCGCGGTCGCCTTGAGCAGACCGTCGAACTGCTGGAGAATAGGGGCTACGCGTTCGGCGCGGGGCGGTTGGCCCCGGTCTGCCTCGGCGGAGCCGTCACCGTCGACCAGCTGCGCCAGGCCGTCGCCGAGAGCGAAGTACTGGTCATCCGAGAGGGGCTGGTGGTCAGCCGTCGGATGGTGGACTCGCTGGCGGCGGTGAGGGCGCGAGCTCTCTCCCACCCACTTTTGGTGGACGCCTACCGGGCGTTGACACGGGAATTCGTGCACACCCTGATCCGGTGCTGTCCGTATGTGCTGTCGGTATCCATCGCCGGCTCCCTGGCATCGGGCGGATTCCAGGCCTCCGACGACGTAGATCTGAACCTGATCGTGGAGGATGGGCACCGCCACCTCGCCTACGTGGCCCTCAACCTGCTGGGGCTGGTCCACGCGCTCGGACATCGGTCCAAGCCGGTCGACACGCACAGCGCCCGCCCGCTGGCGGGCCGGTTCATGACCGCCAACCTGCTTCTGGAGCGCTCTCAATGCTTTCCCCTGTCCCGGCAGGATCCGGCTATGGCGTACGAGTTCCTGGCCTCCGAGCCTGTCTATGGCATCGAATTCTGGCGCTCGGTGGTGGGGGCGAATGCGGGCCTGTCAGAACACTTCCCGCAGATCCTGGAGCGTACTGAGTTGTACGACATGGCCCCCGGCCCGCGGCTTCCCAGCTGGCTGTTTCCGGCTGCGCTGGATGGACCGGCGCGCCGGGTCGGCCGGCTCTCTTGGCGCTTCATGCAGTGGACCCGCCGCGACCGGCCCGAAGCTCTGGCCCGGGTCGCCCACGTGCGGCAGACGATGCGGCCATACGCGCTTTTCGACGACGAGTGAACGCCATCAGCCTCGCCGGAATCGTGGCGGTGACGCTGGTCGCAGCCTCGAGCCTGTTCCTGTTCGTCTACGGACTGAACCTCCTCTACCTGAGCTGGAGCGCGCTCCGCATCCGGCCCCTGGCGACTCGTAGCCTGGGTATCCGACCCGCCCGGGTGGCGGTGCAGTTGCCCATGTACAACGAGCGCTACGTGGCCGATCGCGTCATCGACGCGGTGGCGGCGCTCGATTGGCCCCGTGCCTGGCTCGAGGTCCAGGTGCTCGACGACTCGGATGACGAGACGGTCGAAATCGTTGCTCGGGCGGTGCGGCGGTGGCGCGATCGCGGCCTGAACATCGTTCACCTCCGGCGCTCGGCTCGAACCGGATTTAAGGCGGGCGCCCTGGCCCACGGCTTGGACCTGACCTCGGCCGAGTTCCTGGCCGTCTTCGACGCTGATTTTGTCCCCCCCTCAGATTTCTTGAGGAGGACCATGCCCGCCTTCGGGGACGCGACGCTGGGATTCGTTCAGGCGCGCTGGGGATACCTCAACGAGGACTATTCCTTCTTCACCTCGCTGCAGGCGCTGATGACCGACTTCCACTTCCTGGTCGAGCAGGCAGTACGCGCTCGCAGCGGATATCTGACCAACTTCACCGGTTCGGCGGGAGTGTGGCGGCGGCGGGCGATCGAAGCCGCCGGCGGCTGGCGCGCGGTCACACTGACTGAGGATCTGGACCTCAGCTACCGCGCCCAGCTGGCGGGGTGGAAGGCCAAGTACCTGGAGGAAGTCTGTGTCCCTCAGGAGCTGCCGGTCTCCGTCGACGCCTACCGCAGCCAGCAGGCGCGCTGGGCGACGGGAAGTTTCCAATGCGCGCTGCGCCTGCTTGGTCCCACCCTCTCCAGTCCGCTGTCGCTCTGGGTCAAGTTCCAGGCCACCATGCACCTGCTCGGCTATGCGGCGCCGCTCATGATGCTGTTGCAGATTGCAGCCTATCCGTTGCTCCTCGCCCTACCCACCTCGGGTCGTCTCGGGCGGGGCATTTCACTGCCGCTGGCGGTCAGCCTGCTCAGCCTCTCCCCGATCATCGGTCTGGCCATCGCCCAGCGACGTCGAGGCCGGCCGTGGTGGCGGCATCTGGGTGGACTGCTGGCTTGGTCCCTGGTCGGAGCGGGGACCTCGCTCACCGTCGCGCATTCGCTGCTGCGGGCCTTCCGCCGCAGCGGCGAATTCACGCGAACCCCGAAGTACCGCATCGAAAAGCCGGGCCAGGACTGGGGGCACAGCGCCTACTTCCGGCCCCGAGACGCCCGCGCCTTGGGCGAGCTGGTGGCTGGTGGCGCATCCCTGCTAGTTGCCTTCCTATCGTTTCAGCGCGAACTTTGGCTGCTCGTCCTGTACGCGTCGATGTTTGGGATCGGCTTTTTGGCGCTTTCGCTGGGCAGTGGGATGCAGGCACTCCGGATTCCCGCCGCCGTTTCCCGCCGGACCCTCCACTTGATCTTGTTGCTGGCCGCGGCGGGCCTCCCGCTGCTGCTGATGGCCCAGTTGCCAGACCCTTTCGAGGATTCCTACCAGCACTGGCTGCTGGCGGCGACGCTGGCCTCCACCGGCCGCCTCCAGGACCCCCTCTTCCACATGCAGGACACCTGGTTGCCGGCTTTTCAGGTCATCGCGGCGGCGCTGCTCAAGGTCTTCGGGCTCTGGCAGCTGGCACCGCTCAAGGCCTTCAACATCGGGGCATCGATCCTCAGCCTGGGGCTTGTCTACCGCCTGGCGGGCGGCCGCCGACGGGGAGTGTTCGCCGTCCTACTGCTGGCCGTCAACCCGATATTCCTCTTGACCAGCTCCACCGTGGTGGCCGAGCCACTCCTGTTGGCGGCACTGTTGGGGGCGGTGGTGGCCGTCCGGGAGGGCCGCACGGCGCTGGCCGCCGCCCTCATGTGTCTGGCCTGCCTGACCGGCACCAAGGCCTGGCTCTGGCTGGGCGCCCTGGTGGTGGTGATCGCGGTCGCTCGAATTGCTTGGGGGCGCATCCGGCTCCCCTCCCGCCTCGGCTGGATCGTGCCCGCGCTGGCGCTGGTTTTGATCCTCCAGGGAACCCAGGCCTTTGCCTCTCACTCGGTGCTGCGCGCGGCGCTGGAGGCGAACTCGGCAGCGGCTCGCGGGAGCATTCCGCTGCCCACCCTGAGCCGCGGGGTGGAATTCATCGCCTACCTGGCCTGGGCCTCGCTTCCGATCGCGGTCTTCGCGCCCTTCGGCTTCGGGCAGTTCTGGAAATCGGACCCATCCCTGACCCGGCTGCTGATTGCCCCGTCGCTGCTCTATTTGGCGGCGGTGACGGCTCTGGTCGGCGTGGGCGCGTACAGCGGAAGCCACCGCTACTACTATCCGGCGCTGCCGGGGCTGGCGATACTGGCGGCCGCGGCCCTCGATCGAGCTTCGGCCAAGCTCCAGCTGGGGGCCCTGGTCGCCTCGGCCGGCATCGCTCTCTACTTCATACCCATCTTCCTGGCCCTGTCGGCGGAGAACGCCGGGCTGGTCGCCGCGGGAGCGGCGGCGGCCCGGGTCCCGGGGACCCTGCTGACCGATTCGCCGGTCGTCGCCTACTGGAGCCGCAAGCCGGTCACCGGCATCTACGGTTCCGAGAGTCTCCCCACCGATCATGCCTTGGCGGTGGCCTGGCTGAGGGACAAGCGGGTCGGCGCCCTGGCCCTCGAGAACATCAGCTACTACCGAGCCAGTGCCGTCTTCCCCGCCCTCGCGGCGGGCGGCGCGGCGTCACCGCCTTTCTTTCGGATCGGGGCGGAGGACGCGTTCGCGGTTGCCGGAGGCAAGCCCGTCCACGTCTACGCGTTCGGACGGCCGGAGGTCGGGTTGACGCCCCAAATCGGGGCCACGCTGGGGACTGGCAGCTGGCCCGAAGAAGGTAAGACGGCGCCTTTGGCCAAGGGTCTGGTGCTGCAAGGCGGGGCCGGTGAAATGGCCGGAGAGGGCCTCGGGCTGGGCCTTCCGATCGTCCATTTCGAGGACGGCTGGTGGTTTCCCGGACCGGATTCGTCGCTCACCATGCGCGGCTCAACCTGGGTCAAGAGCTTTGATCTGGACCGGCGCGAGCTCGACGACGAGCAGGGCCGCTTCCGGAGCTTCCAAACCACCCCCAGCCGCGGGCGGATCACCGTCACCTACACCCCCCAGGCGGGCGCGATCGAGGTTCTGGTGAAGCCGACCTCCCTCACCGCGGGGGCCAGCCAGTTCGTGATCCTCAACGAGGAATCGGGGGCCTTCGACGACTACGCCGACGCCGAGGGACAGGCGAGCGGGGCCGCGATCGGCAGCTGGGTGCCGGTGGTGAGTGATTGGGCCCGGTTCCGCTCCGGCCCACTGGCAGTCGAGTGGGCGGTGCCCGCTCCACCGTCGGCCGGCTTCTTCCGGGCTCGCGAACTGCGGGCGCCGGGCCTTGATTTCAGCGGCCTTGAATACCAATTCGGCCCTGGATTTCAAGGCATCGACTACCAGATCACGGTCAGGAGGGCTCGATGATGGAAAGCGTCGACGTCGTACTCGTCTATCCGCAGCGTGCTCCCGAGAAGGGTAGGCACTGGATCATGCCCTCGCTTGGGCTCATGTACCTGTCGGCCGCGCTCCGGCGGGCCGGGTACAGCGTGCGCCACATCGACCACACCTTCTTGAATCGGAGCCAGGTCCTGGCCGAGATCGACCGCCTGCGGCCCTCGGTGATCGGCATCTACTGCATGATCACGATGCAGGACGAGGCCTTCTCGCTGGCCCAGGACGTTCGCGGCATGGCGCTGACGGTGGTAGGAGGCCCCTATCCCTCGGGCGAGGTGGAGCCATTCCTGGACCGCTTCGACCTCGTCGCCATCGGCGAGGGGGAGGAGACCATCGTCGAGATCATGGAGCACCTGCTTGATCGACGCTTCGAGGAGGTCAAGGGGCTCGCCTTCTTGCGCGACGGCGAGGTGGTGCGAACGCCGGCCCGGGTCCGATCCAAGGACATGTCGACGCTACCCCTTCCGTATCGCGCCGATCTTCCCAACGATGAGTACATCCGATATTGGCGGCGGCATTGGGGCGAGGCGACCACGCCCCTGATGAGCACCCGGGGCTGCCCATTCCGCTGCGAGTTCTGCCACAAGTCGGTCTTTGGTGATCTCTTCAGTTCCCGTTCGACCCAATCCGTCATTGACGAGATGCGCGAGATAGCCGCGCTCGGCTACCAGCACATCTGGATGTCGGACGACCTCTTCACGCTCAACTACCAACGCACCCTGGCCCTCTGTCAGGAGATCGAGGCCGCCCACCTCCCGCTGACCTGGGAGTGCTTGAGCCGCGTCACCCACGTCGACTACGACCTCTTCGTTCAAATGCGTCGCGCCGGCTGCAGCCGAGTCTTCTTCGGCATCGAGTCGGGCGATGAGGGCGTGCTGAAGCAGATGGCGAAGGGAATCACACCCGGGCAGGCGCGCGCGGCGGTCGAGGCCTGCGTCAAGGCAGGGATCAAGGCGGCGGGGTTCTTCATGGTCGGCTACCTGGGTGAAACCGAGGAGAGTCTGCTTCGCACCATCCAGTTCTCGTCGCGCCTGCCGCTCGACTACGTCAGTTACACCATCGCCTATCCGCTGCCCGGCACCAAGTTTTTCGACAAGGTCCGGTCGCGTCGCCAGGAGGGTGAATGGCACCACATTCGGCACAATCGGCTGCTCTTCAACTCCGACTTCTCGGAGCGCAAACTTCGCTTTGCCATCTTCAAGGGCGCCACCCAGCACAGACTCCGCCGCCTGCGCCTGCCAGCCCTGGCCACGGTCTTTGAGATGGCCACCGACCCGGTCCTGAGGGCGCTCTCATGAGCCGGGTCGGGCAGGGGTGGTGGCCAAGCATCGTGCGCGTCGTGGTGGGAGCGTACTGGCTATTTTTCGCCTCCCAGAAGTGGACCGGGGTGGAGTGGATGAAGCCGCTCATGAGGGCAGCGGCCGCGGCTAACCCCATCCCCGGTCTGCACCAGATCCTGTCCCTCGTGGTGGCCCCGAATTGGGAGCCGTTCGCGATCGCGCAGGCGGCGGGCGAAACCGCGGTGGGGGTGTTGCTGGTGGTGGGCTTTGGCACCCGTTGGGCGGCGCTGGCGGGCATCCTCCTGGCGCTGAACCTCTGTCTGACGGTGGCCCCGTTGACCGCCGACGGCTTCCGCTGGATGTACGTTCTGGCCCTTCTCGTCAACGTCGACGTGGCCGTGAAGGGGCCGGGGCGCCTGGCCCTGGAGAGGCTGGCCCTCGTGCCCGGATGGAGGGTCGGGGGAGCGAGGTGATCGAGGCCTCAGGTGCGGGTCGGAGGATCCGAATCCAGCCCCACGGTTCGACCCGTCAGCGGCGGCGCCGCCTGCAGGCCAGGGTCGCCCTCCTTTCCCTGGTACTGGCTCCGATCGCGATGGCGACCCATGAAGTCCTCCACCTGATGGTCTACTACGCGTTCGGCTACCGGGCGGTGATGCAGGTCACCCCCTGGAAGCTGCAGGCGGCCGGGCTGCAGATCCTCGGCCTCCACGTCGCCGCCCTGGGTGACCCTCCGGCCGCCGTCCACGTCGCCGACAACTTTTTGGGCCCCGCCCTGGCTGCCCTGCTGCTGCTTGTGCTCTGGCGTGCGGCGCGTCCCTCGGCCTTGGCGGAGGCGCTGCTGGCCAACCTCCTGATTCAGAGTTTCTTCTCTTCCATCGAGACCGCCTTCGCAGTCCTGGAGCGAATCGCCCATCTGGACGCCGATCTTCTACTCCTCCCTGAACTGAATTACGGCGTCTGCATCGCCATCATCACCGCGATCGCCCTGCTCGCTCCCCGGCGGCGCTGGGGCCCTGCCTAAGGGGCGCCCCGAGCGGTCGCGGGCGGGTTCAAGCTCAGGCGCGCTGGGCCGGTGGGGCCCGGGGCCTCCAGCTGGTGGCGAGGGGGTAAGTTATGAGCGTGCGCCGCTGCCCCTACCTGGAGGAACTGCTGAAGGCAGTCCATGGACCGCTGCGTGTTTACACCTTCGATTGCCACGTCGACCATCGCTCCAAACGCAAGCTGGCCGTGTCCGACTCTCCACCCATCTGCGTCCGGGACTACGAGGCGTGCCCGCTCTACCGGGACGAGAAGGGACGCGAGGATGCGGTGATACGCCGCTACACAGAGTGACCGAGGGCGCGCCAGGGCTGTCCTGTTCGGTCTGCGCGGCTCCAACTCTGACCGTCGACGGGCGCTGCCCCTTCTGCCACTCGGAGTCGTCCGGGCGGGGGGACCAGAACCAACTCGTTGGATACCTCGCGGCCAGATTGCCGTTCGCCCTCGCCAAGCGCTCGGGGCTGCTGGGTCGCGGTCCCGTGCGCGAGGTGACGATACGCATTGGGCAGGATGAATTCCGAGCCAGACTGGAGCGCCGGGAGCTGCGACTTCGGCCGGCGATGACGGCCGAGCTCTGGTCCGACCGGCTGGTCGGAGAGCTGAGCCGGCAGGCGACCGGCGACGCTGCGCTTCGGGCCGCGCTGGCCCGGGCCGGCTGGGATATGGGCTAGGGCACGCGCTCGCCCCTAGAGCAATTCCAGCTGTTCGTTCGAGCGCAGCGCGCAGGCCCTGATGCCGCGGCGCTTGAGATGCTGTGCCAGTTCGTGGGCAAAGCCATGGACGGTGTACACCGTCGCGGCGCCGCTGAGCTGGGCTACCTCCACCAATTCGTCGAACCCGCAGTGGTCCGAATAGGCAAACCCGGCGTCCGCCCCGAAGTGGGTGCGCATGCGCTGGTCCAAAGTCCAGCCACTGATGAGAGCGGTGCGGTAATGCGCAAGGCGCCGCACCTCGGACTTGCCGGCTGGCGGGGCCATGACCACGCGGGTCCCGACCCCCGCTGCCGGATCCAGAGCAACCCAGTCCGGAAAGACCACCCCGGCCCGCTCGTAGCCTCGGACCCAGGGCACACAGCGCGACTCCAGGGCAAAGCGCAGTCCGTGGGAGGCGAGCGCCAACATGAGTTCCTGGGACTTACCGAGGGCGTTGGCCAAGAGGACGGGCGTGACGCGCTCGGCGATGAGTCGACGACACCAGCGCGCGAGTTCCTCCAGCACCTCCTCCGGATCGGGGAAGCGGAACCGGGGTTCGCCGTAGGTGCTCTCCATCACCAGGACCTGGGCGCGAGGAATGGCGGTCGGAGCTGGGCGCCGCAATGGCCTCAGCTTCAGATCGCCGGTGTAGAGGAGACGTTCTGAGTTGGCTTCCAAGAGCAGCATGGCCGACCCCAGGATGTGGCCGGCGTCGTGCATCTCGAGTCGGGCCGATCCCAGCTGGCAGGACTGGCCCAGCCCCACCAGCTGGGCCTGGTGAGGGCGCCGCCCGGGTGGCAGGAGGTCGTGCGTTTGGGGCGTCATCAGCGCCAGCTTGTGGCGCCGGGTGTGGTCGCTGTGGGCGTGGCTGACGAAGGCCAGGTCGCGGATGGTGTGGGGATCCAGCCACATGCCGTGGCCGCCCAGGCAAATGCCGCGATCCCAGGTGACCTGGGATTTCATCTCCCGCGCCCGGGCATGAGCACGCAATCGGAGTCGGCGAAAAGGGGCAGCGGGGGGCTAACGCCGAGGGCGGCGTAGGCCGCCGCCGGTATCCCGATGTCGGCCACCCAGACCTCTCCTGCCAGGTCTGGCCCTCGGGCCTGGAGGAGCCCGGTCTTGGGCAGCCCCAGGGCGACCGTGGTCTGGGCCTGGACCACCTCGCCCGGGGCCTGGCCGGTGTCGGAGTCGAGACCGCTGGGCAGGTCCACGCTCAGGACCGGCGTGGAGCCCTCCCGCAGGGCCCGAATCGCCTCGGCGATGGGGCCCGCCGGAGGGCGTGACAGCCCGCTCCCGAGCAGCGCATCGACGACCAGATCGGCCCTCTCCAAATTAGGACTTGCCATCACTTGGACACCGCGCGCGAGCAGGGCTTCGGCCTGGGCCCGTGCCGGTCCCCCCAAGTGTTCGACGTCGATGCAGGACACCGCTGCCAGCAGGCCCCAATCGCTGAGGTGGCGGGCCGCAGCCAGCCCGTCGCCCGCGTTGCCGCCGGTTCCGCAGACCACGCTGACCAGACCTCGACCCCGGCAGCGGCGAGCGATCTGCCAGCCCGCCGCCTCCATCAGCCAGTCCACCGGCAGCGCCAACTGCTCGGTGCAGATTCGATCCAGGGCGCGCGCCTGTGCGCCCGTCAGGCTATGACTGGGGGGGGCGCTGGACGACAAAGGAGCAGTAGGGATCACCGCGCTGGATGGAGGAGGCCTGAGACACCTGAGCGTCCATGGTATTGAGGATCAGCTGCGCTGTCAGACCGCAGACCTGGGGAAACCTGACCGCAGTGCTCCGGAAGGGGCAGTTGTGGATGCTCACGTGGACCCCATCCTCGGCCCTCTCGGCCTCGGCCATGGTCCCCGAACGGCGAATCCACTGCACGATCCGATTGATGGCGGCGTCGAAATCGAGACCCTGCATGGTGGGCGCGATTTGGCGGGCGTGACGGGCCGCGATGCGGCTCACCACCTCGTCCAGCAGGTCCGCCCCGCCGATCTCACGCAGTTCAGTCATGACCATCGTCGCCAGGTGTCCGTACCGCTTGGGAAATTCGGCGTCGGCGCGCTCGGTCAGGGCGAAGAGCAAGGAGGGCCGTCCTCGCTTGTGGCGCTCGGGAGTGCTCCTCACAAGACCGTCGCGCTCCAGGTTGGTCAGGTGCTGCCGAACCGCGTTGGGAGTGATGCCGAGCGCGGCGGCGATGGACTCGGCGCTGGCGGCGTGCTTGCGGCGGAGCAGCGCGAGTAGCTCCATCCGCGTTGATCTTCCGCCTGTGAGCGATGGCATTTCGGCTGGCTGCAACCGACCTTAGCACAGTGGCCAAATCCGGTTGATGATTTTTTCAATATGCATCTTGACAAAAGATGGGGCCACCGTCGACAATGGCCGCGTCACCACCTAATTGTGCAGGGGAGCTTCGATGATCGAGGAAGCCAGCGACGCGATTGAGCAGCTGAGTGAGCGTGATCGGCGCGCTCAGGAGTACAAGTACGCACGGCGCAATCGGATGCGCTACATCGACCGGCTCTTGAATGAACTCGAGATGCTGAATCTTGCCGACCAGACCCAAACGCCATCGGAATTGGGCGCCGCGGTTGATCAGCTGATTGAGGAGGCCGACCTGGAAGAGGCAGAGCAACCGCGTGTCAGTTCCACGATTCTGCACGCCATGGATGCGCTGTTCGAGATCCAGGACAGCCTGATGTTCAACCAGATCGAGGACGAGTAGGCTTTTTAGCCCTTTTCTCGGCCTCGTCCAAGCCCCGATTTGATCTCAAATCGGGGCTTTTTCGTCCCTGGTAAAGACAACTTTCATGTGTGATTACCAGATGGTGCCCGAGTGGCCGACATGCCGACCGAGCGTCGAACCGTTCACGGATCGCGCCCATGCGCAACCGGCCGACGGTCCGTCGCCTCGGATGTTTGATCGAGCAGTTTCGCCCGGATCTTGACGCCACTGGCTGCGAGTCGTTGCTCGACCGGAAGAAGGCGAGCCGGTGCTACACGTCCCCGGGCGCGGGCGCGGCAATCTTGATCGCAGGTGGGGACTGCTAATCAACTCGACTGTGGAGCCCGACGTTTGATGGCTCGGTTCACGGTCGTCTTCGCATTCAAGTGCACTTTGCAGGTGGCGGCCAGCCCCCGGCTTTCCTGTTGGGCGCGAGGTTTCCCGCACGGCGGACGGCACCGAGCAGCGGCCGCGCTGATTCCGCCTACTCTTTACGGGCAAGTAGTGGTCGGCGTCAGGTTGGGGTCTGAGCGTGGCTCTGCTGCGCCCCAATCAATTTCCCGGAAGCAACCCATGGCGGAGGAAGGCAAGTGTCAAGCATTGAAACGCGAACTGGCGGGCCCGTTCCATTTTTCGGGCTCACTCCCGACCTTAGGGCGCTGCAGGCCGAGGTCCGCGACTTCTCCAGTTCGCGCCTGCGTGAGCGCGCTCGTGACCTCGAATGGTCGGCCAACCCCCGGGACCGGGTGGCGTGGGATCTCCTGGAGGAGGTGTCGACGCGGGGGTGGCGGACCATGGGGCTGCCCGCCGAGGCGGGGGGGAGGGGCGCCAGTGCGCTCGAACTGGCGGTGTTGATAGAGGAGCTGGCCTACGGTGACATGGGCTTTGCCGTCCTCATCGACCAGTGCCTCAAGGTGGAACGGATCGTCTATGCGCTCTCCTCGGGCGCCGCCCGGCAACGATTTTTGGACCGCTTTCTGGGCAACCCCCGCTGCTTGCTCAGCATCTGCTTCACCGAGCCCGAGACCGGCTCCGACTACATCATTGACCATCGACAGTTTCGTTTCCAGACCAACGCCGAGCTGCGCTCGGACGGCAATTGGGTGTTGAACGGGCTCAAGCATTTCATCTCCAACGCACCCGACGCCGAGGTGTTCTGCGTATTCGCATGCACCGACCCCGATCGCCCCGCGGGAGCGGGGACCAGCGCCTTTCTGGTCTTTGCCGATGACCCTGGCTTCGAGGTCGTTCACGTGCACGAGAAGATGTCTCAGCGCGGCAACAACAACGGGCGCATCCGCTTCAACGACGTGGTTTTAACCCCGGACCGCCTGCTCGGGGAGGCGCACAGCGGATACGCCGGCTCGCGATACATCCTCAAGGAGAGCGCGATCACCGCTGGCGCCACCACCCTCGGCACCGCGCGGGCCGCCTACGAGCTGGCCCTCGAGCACGCTCGGACGCGGGTCCAGGGTGGCGTTCCGATCTACCAGCACGCCAACGTTGGCTGCCGTCTGGCCGAGATGTACTGCGAGTTGGAGGCGGCGCGCAGTCTGATCTGGCGCGCCGCCTGGGCGGTCGAGAACGATCCCGACTACGACTTCCGCATGAGCAGCGCGGCCAAGGTCCACGCCGCCGACGTGGCGATGCGGACCTGCCTCTCGGCGGCCGAGATCTTCGGCGGCCTGGCGGTGATGTACCGCGACAGCGACATCAACAAGTTCGTGCGCGATTGCATGTCGTTCCTGCACTCCGACGGGGCCCAGGACAGCCACCGGCTGCGGATCGCCGCCATCACCGAGGAGATGGCTGGGTTGGGCTCCGGGTCGGCTGCGCGGCTGGCCAGGTGAGTCGAGGCGCTGGGTGGGATCAACGGCTGGGCCGGTCACCTCCGTGGGGGCGGCGGGGCGGCCGCAACAGGGACCCGACCAGTCGCGGGGCGGAGCGGAGAAGGCGCGCCGGCAGGGCCCAGCGCGCGAACCCTCGCGCCGCGCTGGCGGCGGCGGGTTCGCTGAACCTGATCCCGCCGACCAGCAGCGCGGGGGACACCGCTGCGATGGTCAGCACGGCCAGCCCGGTCACCATCCAACTCTGTGTCCGAGCGCCGGCCGCGCCTTCCAGCACCAGCCGAATCCCGATCAGGACCGCGGTTGCGATGACGAATTTGGAGAGCAGAAGTCCGAAGATGAAGCCGGCCAGCCGGGGCGCCCCGGAGGCCAGACGGGGCCAGATCCAGAGGGCGGAGATGAATGGGATGAAGACGCAACTGAGCAGCAGCAGGGCCGCCCGCGCCGCCAGTTCGACGTAGATCAAGAGCGCCATGAGAGTGGTCAGGATGGCGGTCAGGATGAGACCGAGAACGCTGCCCACCGGAAGGAGCTCAACATTTGCCGGCGAGGTGCCTCCCGCCAGTTGCCCCAGGCCCTCGCCCATGGCCTGCAGATCTGAATTCCAGCTCTCGCCGAGCAGACCGGTGACCCGGCTGGCATAGATGACCAGGGCCAGTCCGCAGTAGCTCACCAGCGTGGCCAGAAGGGCCCGCGGGACGACCCCGATCGATGTGCTGCCCCGGCCCCCCAGCAGGTCGTCCAGCAGGGCGCAGGCGATCATAGCGCCGCTCAACAAGAGGGCGATGGCAAGCATGCGGTCGTAGACCGGCACGATCGAGGTGTAGTCGGGTTCGCTGGACGGCCCGAGATCATTCAATACCGCCGTGATGGCGAGCTGTGCCGAGCGCGCCGCCCATTCCCCGAGCGCATCCAGCAGGCTGGTGGCGACTCCCTGCGGCCAGGCTCCCACGACCGGCGTCACTGGAACAACCGGGCCGAATAGTTGGCTGCGGCAACGCCCAGATAGAGCAGCGCAATGGCGCCGATCGACACCGCCAAGCTGCTCTTGAAGCGATCCGCGAGATGGGGATTGGAGGTCCAGCCGGAGAGCAGCAGCCCGATCAGCGAGACCACGATCCCAAGCCCGGAGACCATGATCAGGACCGCCGCCGCATTGTCGGTGAGGTGGGTCAGTCCGACCTCCAGATTGGGAGGCAGGCCGGTGAAGTCGGGGCGGACGACGATGTCGGTCAGTTCCATTCGAATACCTCCTGGCTGGTGGTGGGGCGATCGGGGGCAGGGTCGATGGGCGGGCCCGATTCGACCAGCGATCTCCAATCGGCGACCTGATCCCAACGGCGGAGCACCATTTGGGCCGGGTGGGCTCCCGCGTAGAGCAGCACGGCGCGCTTGCTGCGCCGCAATTCGTCGATCGAGCAGAGCGGCCGGGCCAGACGCTGCTCGCTCCGGGCAGGACGCAACCGATCCCCGCGGCCGACGCTGTAGACGCGGGTCTGCTCCCCCATCGCCCGCGAGAAATGATCGAGCGTGATCAGGTCTCCCTGCCCCGGCAGCAAGATCCGGGCGCGGCAGTTGTTCCAGATCGTTCGGGCCTCCTCGCGGCCGTAAACGTGTTCGATCTGCGCCAGATCGTGGAACCCGAGGAGGAGCTGGATTCCCTGTCCAGGACCGGTCGAGGCGTAGCCGGCCAGGCGTGGAATGCGAGCGAAGTTGGCCGCCTCGTCCAGCGCCAGCAGCAGCCGGGGGGAGAGGCTGCCATGCTGCTGCCGGGCCCGCATCGTGGCACATCGCAGCAGCCTCATCAGGAGGGCCGAGAAGAGAGGGCGGCAGCGCTCCGCCTCCTCGGCCGGCGCGACCAGGTAGAGGCTTCCACCCTCGGCCAAGAGTTGGTCCAGGTCGAGCTGATTCGGCCCCGGTCCGGTCGCGGCGGCGATCCGATCGTCGATCCACAGGGACAGGCAGGAGCGGGCCGTGGAAGCGACCGAACCCGCCTCCCGCTCCGGGGTGTTGCCGTGGGCAGCGAGCAGTTCCGCGATGGCCGGATGACCGCAGGTCGCGGCCAGGGCGATGTACTGGTCGGGGCGGAGCGAGTTGAGCCGGCTCAGGACCGCGCGCAGGTCGGCTCCGCGCCGCGACTCCATCGCCATAAGGGCGGTCATGAGGCTGGCCGCGGCCAGATACCAGTGATCGGGTGATCGCCCACGACCGGGGTGGGTGAAGTGGCTGGCCAGCTCCGCCGCGGCGGCCACATCCAGGGTTCCGGCGAGCGGATTCCAACGGGCTGCGCTCAGGCCCAGGGCGCGGATCCAATCGCTGTCGCGATCCAGCGGCGCAAACACGTGCACGGGTCCCCGCCGGGCGCGCTGCCGGGCCGTCAGCTGGACCAACTCCTCCTTGGTGGAGGTGGCCAGAACCGCACCCGACCAGCCCAGCAGGGTCGGCACGATGATGCTGGAGGTCTTGCCCGAGCGCTGGACTCCGAGCAGCAGGAGGTTGTCCTCGCGCGGGGTCTCGAGCAGGAAGCGGCCCAACCAGCCCAGCACGATTCCGTCCCCCGAGCAGCGGTCGGGGCGGCAGCGCCGGCCCAGCGTTCGCCACTCTGCGGGTCGCGCCCAACGGCTGCTGCCGTGGGTCTGAGCGGGGTGGGGCCCGGCTAGCCAGAGCAGGGCCGTGCCCATGGCCGCCACGCCCCGGGCCACCAACTCCCGCCGCGCGGCCCAGGCTCGGCCGCCCGCCCGCGCCACCGTCTGGATCAGCTTGGAGTGGCCGGCGCCGCGATATCTGCACACGCTGAGCCCACTGCACCGAGTCCGCTGAGCGGGGCCTGCACCCCAAGTGATCACCCCCCGGCGATCAACTTCCGAGCTTTGGGCCCGGGCCAGCCTGGATCTGCGGGGGCTGCGCCGGCGCTGGCGAGGCCTCTCCGAGGATCGTCCGAGGCCAACCCGAAAGACTGCGAGGACCACTGCAAGAGGAGGGTCAACATGCTTCGCAACCTGGCCACAGAGCTCGCCCGGGTAGGTCATCGCCCGCACCCCAGGTCCGCCGCTCCGGGCGGGCTCGCTGAACCCGATCTCGGCGCCCGGCTTCGAGCCCGCGACCACGTGCTCTCCGAACTCGTGGTTCGATACCGAAACGCCGCCAACCCTGCGCCGGCCGCATCGGAGCTGCTCGATTTTCTGGCCCCCGCGATGGTCAGCCGCCTTCGACGCTACCGGGAGGTGGTCCCGGCGCTGAGCCAGGAGGACTTGACCCAGCAGATGGTGCTCGAGGTGCTCCGGGCGGCGCACGCGCTGCCACTGCGATCTCGCCCCGACTACTTGGAGCGCCGCCTGATGCTGCGGGCGGGCCAGGCCATGCGCCGCGTACTGGCGCGGGAGAATCGCCACCGCGCCCTCCACCACCCACTGGACACCCTCGCCGGGGAGGGCGACTCCTGACGAAATGGGCTCCGCCATCTATGCTCCGGTTGCGAGTGCACGCCGCGGCCACTGAGGGAGATCGAAGGTTGGGGGAACAATCGCCGCTGTTGCTCAATCCACCCCAGGATCGGGTTCAGCTTGGTCTGGTCATGGGATGGGGGGCCCTGGCCGCCCAGGCCCTCGCGGTCGGGTCGAACCCTCTGGCGGTCGCCCTGGCGGGGCTGGCCCTGATTGGTGTGGCCACCGCCAGCGCCTGGGCCCTACAGGCCGGGCTCTGGGCGGCGCTGGCCCTGGTTTGCCTGAACCTGCGCGGCGGACCCGGCCCGCTGCCGGTCATCGAGTCCGCGCTCGCGGCCACCATGGCGGCGCTGGCGATCGTCGGCCACCTTCGGTCGCTGAACGCCGGTGGTCGCGCTGAGCTCCGGGGTGGCGCGGCGGGGGGAGCGTCCGGGCTGGTCGCACAGGGGTCCACGACGCTCACCATCGCCACCCTGGATGGCCTCAAGATCACCCGGGGAGACGAGGATCTCACCCCCGGACTGCTCCGCAAACCGACCCTGGCCTTCATCTGGCTCTACCTCCTGCTCTGGGCGCTGCAGGAGCCAGGTCGAGCCCTCCGCCGCGCCGCGCTGGCGGATGAGGTTTCACCCGGGCTGGCCCGCTCCGAGCAGCTGAGACGGCTCACCAGCCAGCTCTGGGATCTCCAGCACGACCTCGAGCCGGAGCTGGTCGATCCGCTCCTGATAGGCCGGGACCAGGTCCGCTTCGATCTGGAGCGGGTCCATCTCGACGCTGATGCGCTGGCCAAATTGGGGCGGCGGGTGGCAGAAGCCGGTCGGGCCGGCGCGGCGGCCCTGGCGGAGGAGATCGAGGCCTCCCTCACCAGCGACGGGTTCGGCGAATTCCTGCCCGAGGCAGATCAGGTGCTGGAACGGGTGGCGGGGTCTCGGGGAAGCTCCGGCGAGTTGCTGAGAGCGGTCCGCGAACGCGTGCACCAGGCCCGAACTGACGTGGTGGCGGCGCTGGCGGACTACTTCGTGGCGGCCGGCCAGCCCCTCAAGGCGGTGCGGTGGCTGGAACCCGGGCTGGTCTGGGACTCATCTGGCAGTCAACTGGCGTCGCGCTTGGTACGGGCCCTCCTGGAGAGCGGACAGGTGGCGCGCGCCGCCGCCCTGGGCAGCGAGGGCGAGGTCACCGTCCGGGTTTCAAGGTGAATCCACGGGGGCGTATCCCCGAGCCCTGGCTACGACTGACACGGGTGCGTGGGGCCCTGCTTCTCGCCCTCGCGCTGGCCGGGTTGGGCTGGGGCGGGGGCACGGCGCTGATGGGCGGGTCGGCCAACCGATCACTGGTCCGGGCCAGCTTTGCCCAGGCTCTGGCCCGCCGCGATGCCGGCGCCGCGTGGCAGCTGGCCCGGGTGCCGCCCGCCTCGTCCAAAGCCTCTCGCTCCTTCCTGGGTGAGGATGCGCTGGCGGCCGCCTTGAGGAGTGCGCCGCCCGCGGCGCTGACCGGTCAGGTTTACGCTCACGGCTTCGGGTTGGTCAACGTCCAGTCCCCCTTCTCCCCGCTCGCGTTGTGGCGGGTGAACCTGATTCCCGGTTACCTCCGGGTGCGCCTTCCGGCCGGCTACCGGGCACTCGAACTGGACGGTCGGCGTGTGACCGGCTTGGGCTCCAAGCCCACCCTCATCGCCGTCCTGCCGTTGCCGCACCGGCTGACGGCGGCGGGCGGATCGCTGACGCTACCGGTGGGCCAAACCCTGACCGCGGCTCCGGGCCAGACCATCGAAGTCGATTGGAACCCTCAGTTGACCAGCGCCGCCCAGGGCCAGGCGGCGCTGGCCGTCGCTGCCGCCATCGGGTCCTGCCTTGGAAGCCACTCGGTACAGCCTCCGGGCTGTCCGCAATCAGCGGTTCTGCCGGCCCTGGCCAGATCGGTGGCGTGGTCGCAGGTCGGGGACGCGGCCGCCGGACTGGGCTTTGCCCTGGATCAGCAGGGCCTCCTCCTCGCCCGCGGCCGCTTTCAGTTCGTGATGAGCTACCAGCTACCCGGTCAGAGCAGTCCAGACCACGTGGCCGTGGGCGGCGCCTTCTGGGCCCAGCTCGATCTGAGCAACGGGATTCGGGTCGCGGCTCTCGGCCCGGACCCGGCGGCGCGGCCGCCCGGCCGTCCCCCGGCAGCAAGTGACGCCGCTGCCATAGCGGCTGCCGTCGCCGGCCTCAGGCGGTGTGCGGCGCAGGCCTCTATGACTCCCAGCGACTGTCCTCAAAGTGACGGGGCCGCGGGCCGGATCGTGTCGCCGCACTGGACGCTGGAGGGTGATCCTGCCGCCCAGGCGACGGTTGCTTACGACCCCCAGACGGCCCTATACACGGTCAGTGGACCCTTCGCCATGACCGTGACCTACCAGACCCAAGAGCTCTCCGTGACCCCGCACCGCGATCCCAGCGCCACCACCTGGTACCGCGCCGGGCTCTTCTTTCAGCGGTCAGAGTTCGATCTCGTCTCGATCACCGGCCGCTACGGCTGATGGGCTACTACGGGAACAATGATTTGAGTTCGACGGCCTCGTCTGCCAGCTGGGCGGGATCGACCTGGATGGAGGCGCCGATCAGGCGCTGGCACTGCCCCAACTCATCCTCGGGGTCATATTCAGGATCTCCCCCGCGGTCCAGGCCGACCGCCGCCAGGAGCCGCCCTCGGGCTAGGTAGAAGCCCACCAGCTTGCCCTCATCGAGATCCCCGCGCACCACGAATTGGTCCCAACTGGCGGCGTGGCCCACGTACTCCAGCTTGTGCGTGTACTGATCGGACCAGAAGGTGTGGACGTAGTCGTAGGGCTGGTCCGCGCCCAGCATGTTGAGCGCGGCCGCCCGACCCTGCTTCTCGGCGTTGTTGAAGTGCTCCACTCGGATTCGTCCGAAGAGCGGGTGAAGGTGATTGGCGATGTCCCCGGCGGCGAATATGCCGGGCACGCTGGTCTGGCAGCGTTCATCGACCAGGATGCCGTTGGACACGGCGAGGTCGCTTCCCCCGAGCGGGTCCAGATTGAGCGCGATGCCGACCGCCACCACCACCAGGTCACAGGGAATCGCCCCCAGGTTCTTGGTTACCACGGCTTGGACGTGCCCATTGCCCTCGAAGCGAATGACCGAATCCAGCGGCGAGAGGTGCACCCCCTGGGCGCGCTGCAGGCGGGCGATCGCTCCGCCGATTTGAGGCCCCAGCACCCTCTCCAGGGGCTCCGCCTCGCCGTAGACGGCGGTGACCTCCACCTTGCGACCGATCAAGGAGGCGGCCAGCTCGCAGCCCATGAATCCCATCCCGATCACGACCGCCCGGCTGCCGGCGGTGGCGGCACCCATCAGCGCCTCAGCCTCCTCGATGGTGCGCACCGAATGCAGTCCGTCGAGGTCGGAACCAGGCAGCTGGAGGGAGCGGTTGCGGCCTCCGGTGGCGATCAGCAACTTATCGAAGTCGAGCCAATCACCGGAGTCGAGCGCCAACCGTCGAGCCTTGGTGTCCAACCCGACCACCGACGTTCCCAGGCGTAACTCGACGGAGTTGTCGGAATACCACTGGTCTGGGCGAACCCACCACGGTTCGTCGGTTCCGAGCAGGTACCCCTTGGACAGGGGGGGACGCCCGTAGGGGAGGCGCGATTCGGCCCCTACCAACACCAGCCGGCCTCGGTGTCCTTCCTCCCGCAAGGTGGCCACCGCGGACCCTCCTGTCTCCCCGGCTCCCACCACGACCACGGTCTGGGCCGCGCCATCTTGATTCATGCTGTCCCCCGTCATTCCCACTTTGCCGCCTAAACGCACTTCGCCAATTCAGATTAGGCGTTCGCCGGCGCGCAGGGCCGGGGTCAGGCGGGTTGGAAAGGGCGAAGCGGTCAGTCCGGCCGGCGACCCCCGGACGGCTCAGCGAAAGGCGCTGAGGCCGGTTAGCGCCTGGCCCACGGCGAGGACCTGGATGTCATCGGTGCCCTCGTAGGTAAAGACCGATTCGAGGTTGTTCATATGCCGCATAACGGGGTAGTCGAGGGTGATGCCGCTCGCCCCGAGCAGGCCGCGGGCGCTGGCCGCAACCTCGCGCGCACACCGCACGCTGACCATCTTGGCCATCGAAACTTGCGCGCTCGACAGCTGCTGAACCGCCTTCAGCCGAGCCAGATGCAAGACCAGCAGGGTGGCCTGATTGATGCGCAGGCTCATTTCCACCAGCTTCTGCTGGACCAGCTGAAAGGAGGCCAGGGGACGGCCGAATTGGCTTCGCGACAGGCAGTGGTTGAGGGCGCAATCGAAGCAGGCACGGGCCGCGCCGAGGGCTCCGAAAGCGACCCCCAAGCGGGCCTCGTCGAGGCAACGCAGGGCGCTGCCAAGCCCCTTCGCACCCGGCAGCTGAGCGTGCGATTGGACAACCACGCCATCGAGAACCAACTCCGAGGTCACCGAGGCGCGCATGGAGAGCTTGTTGGTCATGGCGGTGGCCGAGAAGCCGGGGGTACCACGGGTGACCAGAAAGCCTCCAATCCCGTCCTCGGTGCGGGCCCAGATCACGGCCAGGTCAGCAATCGAACCGTTGGTGATCCAGAGTTTGCTGCCGTTCAGTTCCCAGTCCTGACCGCGGCGCCGGGCCGTGGTGCGCATCGATCCGGGGTCGCTGCCGGCCTCGGCCTCGGTCAGGCCAAAGCAGCCCACCACCACCCCGGTGGCCATCCGCGGGAGCCAGAGCCGCCGCTGCGATTCCGATCCCAGGGCGTGGATGGCGAACATGGCCAACGACCCCTGCACAGACACGAAGCTGCGCAAGGCGGAGTCGCCGGCCTCCAGCTCCATGCAGGCGAGGCCGTGGGCGATCGGCCCCGCCCCCGCGCAGCCGTAACCCTCGATCTGCATGCCGAGCAGGCCCAGAGCCCCCAACTCGGGGATCAGGTGCGTGGGGAACCGCCCCTCCGCGTACCAATCGGCGATCTCCGGATCCACCCTGTCGTGCACGAAGGCGCGGACGGTGTCGCGAACCATCAGCTCTTCGCCGCTGAGCGTGGAATCGATGGCCAGCAGATCGCCCGCGTCAAATTTGCTTCTTGGCATGGAGCGAGGGTCGCGCCGCCGGCCGCACCCGTCAAGTCTTGATCCGGTCGATGCTGCCCCGGGTGGAGGGAGCCCGATCAGCCGACAGGGCAAAATGGCCACGGTGAAAGAGTTACCGTCGGCGCGGCGCCTGCTCGGCATCTGGGCCCGGATCGGGGTGCAGTCGTTCGGGGGCGGACCCGCGGTTCAGCTCTATGCCTACGCGGAACTGGTTCAGAAGGGCGGCTGGATCTCCCCCGAGCAATGGGCGGAGCTGTGGGGCATCTGCCAGGTCGTGCCGGGGATCAACCTGATTGCCTTCGCCGTCCTCACCGGCCACCGCTTGGCCGGCCGCTGGGGCGCAGTCAGCTCCCTGCTCGGGTTCCTGACTCCGAGCGTCCTGATCACCCTGGGCGTGACCTTGGTCTACTCGCGGGTGCGGGGCCTGCAGGTGGTCCACGCTGCCACCCGCGGGGTGGTGATGGCCGCGGCCGGCGGCTATCTGGTGATGAGCTGGCGGATCTTGAAGCCGCTCCTGGACAGCGGTCGCAAGGAGGGCAAGGTGACTTTCGCGGCCTCGCTGGTGGTGATCGTGGTGGTGGCCGGTCTGGTCGCCACCGGGCGACTGCCCATCTACGCGGTGCTGGTCGCTGCGGGCATCCTGATGGCGCTGGTGGTGACGCTGCGGTCGCGCTCCCAACTGAGCCCAGCCCGTGATTGATCCCGGACTCTTCTTCTGGCTGATGCTCAAGGCCTCGCTGCTATCCTCGGGCGGCCTCGGCAACCTGCCCAGCCTCCACCAGGACCTGCTCGGGCAGGGTTGGGCGAACGATCAGACCTTCGCTCAAGCGCTGGCCATCGGGCAACTCTCGCCCGGACCAACCGGGCTCTGGGTGGTCGCCTTAGGCTACCTGGTGAGCGGATACTTGGGATCGCTATTGGCGCTGGCCGCAGTCCTCATCCCGCCCCTGCTGGTCATTCCCATCGGTCAGTTGCATCGTCGTTACGCCTCCCTGTCCCCCGTCAGGGGGTTTGTGAGGGGGCTGGCGCTGGCGGTCACGGGCAGCGTGCCGGTTATCGTCATGAAGCTGGCGGTGAGCTATGGCGTCGATGTCGTGAGTGTGCTCTTGATTCTGGCCAGCGCCCTGCTCATCATGAGCCGGCGGGTGCCCCTGGTCGCGGTGCTGGCTATGAGCGGGGCGATCGGGGCCGCCTACTACCACTGAGAAGGGGCTGGTCGCGAGGCGGTTCAGCGGGCAGCGGTGGAGCTGATCGGCAGCGCGGGCGGACGTGCGGGCGGAGAGCGGGATTGAGGGCGGCGGGGGCATGACCGGCGATTCCAACTGGCTGCGCAGAATCGGGTCGAGCCTGCGGCCTCACCTGGGCTGGGTGCTGGCGGGGGTCGGGAGCGCGGCTGCCGCCCAACTCATCAACGCCCTCGCCCCCCTGGTGACCCGGCACGTCATCGACTCCGCGGTGGGCGGGCGCCACGAGGATCTGCGGCCCTGGATTGCGCTTCTGCTGCTCGCGGGGGCAGCTCGCTTCCTGCTCTCGCTCGCCTACCGCTATGCGGCCGGGCTGGTCAGCCTGCGGGTCCAGTACGACCTTCGGACATCGATCTTCTCGCACCTGCAACGGCTTGATTTCGCCCGCCACGATGAGTTGCAGACCGGACAGGTGGTGAGCCGTTCGATCTCCGATCTCAATGCCGTCCAGCAGCTGCTCAACTTTCTGCCCCTGATGTTGGCGCAACTGGTTTTTGCCCTGGCCGCGATCGGGATCATGTTCTACCTCAGCTTCCTGCTGGGGCTGGTGGCGATCGCCGCCGTACCCCTCATGGCGCTGGTCTCCGGCCGCCTGCGCCAGCTCGTCTATCCCGCCAACTGGGATGCGCAACAGAGAGCGGCGGTGGTGGCGGGGGTGGTGGAGGAGACGGTGACCGGGGTCCGGATCGTGAAGGGCTACGGACAGGAGGAGCGGGAACTAAAACGGCTGGCCCGGCAGGCGGCCCTCTTGTTCGGCAGCCGAATGCGCACCATCCGGCTGCGTGCCCGCTACAGCGCCGTTCTGGCCGCGCTGCCGGCGCTGGCCCAGGTCGCCATGCTGGCGGTGGGGGGCTGGCTCGCCATCGGCCACCACGTGTCGATCGGCACCTTCCTCATCTGCGCCAACTACGTGACCCAGTTGCAGACCCCCGCCCGCCTCTTGAGCGGGCTGTTCGTTCAGGCTCAGCAGGGTCGTGCCAGCGCCGAGCGCATATTCGCGCTCCTGGATTCGACCCCCAAGGTCGAGGAATCGGAGCAGGCACGAAACCTCGACATCTCTACCGGCTTGGTGGAGTTCGACCGGGTGGGATTCGGCTACCTGCGCTCGGAGCCGGTGCTGGACTCATTCTCACTTCGGGTTGAGCCGGGTGAGACGGTGGCTCTGGTGGGCGGAGCTGGTTCCGGCAAATCGACCGTGGCCATGCTGCTGCCGCGCTTCTATGACGTCCAGTCCGGCGCCATCAGGATCGACGGCAGCGACGTTCGCGACTTCACCCTGAATTCGCTCCGCAGCCAGATCGGAGCCGTCTTCGAGGACCCCTTCCTGTTCTCCGAGTCGGTTCGATTCAACATCGCCTACGGGCGACCGGATGCCGACATGGAGCGGGTGGTGGCAGCCGCCAAGGCGGCCGAGGCCCACACCTTCATCATGGAACTGGCCCATGGCTACGAAACCCGGGTGGGCGAGCAGGGGCTATCCCTGTCCGGCGGCCAGCGCCAGCGCATCGCCCTGGCCCGGGCTCTGCTGACTGATCCCCGAATCCTGGTCCTGGACGACGCGACGTCGGCCATCGACGCCCAGATGGAGAGGGAGATCCAGGCCACCCTGCGCCGCTTGTGCGCGGGCCGAACCGTTCTCCTGGTCGCCCGCCGCCGCTCCAGCCTTCGCCTGGCCGATCGCATCGCGCTGGTCGAGAGCGGCCGCCTCGAGGATATCGGGACCCACCTCGAACTCATGAATCGATCCCAGCGATACCGACTGATGATGGAGGGCGGCGACGAGGAGGGGGCCGAGATCGATGCCGACGCGGCTGCGCTGGTCTTGAACTCCTCTCGCCCGACCACCACCACCGCACTCTGGAGCCGGGAGGGTACGTCCGATCAGCTGGAGGCCATGCGCGTGGCGGGCCGGCTGGGCACGGTGGTGGGCGGCAGCCGCGGCGGGGGAGGGATCTTCTCCTCCTCGGGCGCGGTCCTGACACCCGGCCTCGAGGCCGGACTCGATGCCCTACCCCCGATCGTCGATGCTCCCGACATCTCCATCGCCGACGCCTCCACCAATTCCGGGCGGTTTCGGTTCCCAGCCTTTCTGGGGCGATGGAAATGGCAGTTGCTGGTCGGCTTTTCACTCGTGGTGCTGGACGCCTTGGCCGAGCTCCTGGGGCCGGTTCTGATCCAGAACGGGATCGATAGAGGCGTCGAGAGGGCTGCCCTGGGCACTGTTCTGCTGGCGGCGCTGGCCTTCCTGATCGTGGTCCTGGCCGACCTGGTGGTGAGCCTGCTTCAGATCTTCATCACCGGCCGGACCGCCGAGCGGGCGCTCTACGCGCTCCGGGTCAAGATCTTTGCCCACCTGCAGCGGCTCTCACTTTCGTACTACGACAGCGAACTCTCCGGTCGGGTCATGACCCGCATGACCTCGGACGTGGAGGCCCTGACCCAACTGATCCAGCAGGGCCTGGTCACCGCTCTCACCAGCTTGATCACCTCACTGGGCGTGGTCGTGGTCCTGCTGGCCCTGAATTTTGAACTCGGGCTGGCCGTGCTGGCGCTGACACCCGCGCTACTGGTCGGCACCCAGATCTTTCGAATCTACTCGGCCCGTGCCTACGGTGAGGCCCGGGAGCGAGTCGCGGTCGTCAACGCCCACCTTCAGGAGGGGGTCTCGGGGATTCGGGTGACGCAGGCTTTCGTCCGCGAGCGACGCAACCAGGAACGCTTCAACTCCATCTCCCAGGACCTGCTCAGCGCTCGCCTTCGGGCTCAGCTGGCGTCGTCGACCTTCTTTCCCTACATCCAACTCTGCTCCGATTTGGCGACCGCCCTGGTGCTGCTGTTGGGCACCGGACTGCTCCTCCAGGGCCACCTCAGCGCGGGCGTCCTGATCGCTGCCGTCCTTTACACCAACCTCTTCTTCAGCCCCATCCAGCAGCTCTCCCAGGTCCTCGACAGCTACCAGCAGGCAGCCGTGGCGCTGTCTCGCATCCGGGAACTGCTGGCCATTCCAACCCTCACCCCAGAGTCCGCCCGCCCCACCCCTCTGCCGTCTCCGATGAGGGGAGAGATCGAGTTCGACAGCGTGTCGTTCCGCTATCCGGGTACCAGCGCTGACGCCCTCAGGGGCGTGGACCTGCACATCGGCGCGGGCGAAACGGTGGCCTTCGTGGGTCCCACCGGGGCCGGTAAATCGACCGTGCTGAAGCTGGTAGCACGCTTCTACGACGCGACTTCGGGCGCCGTCCGGGTGGACGGGGTCGACGTCCGCCAGCTGGAGCTGGGAGCCTATCGCCGCCGCCTCGGCGTGGTCCCGCAGGAGCCCTTCCTGTTTGCGGGCACGATCCGGGACAACATCGCCTACGGTCGCCCCGAGTCCAGCGATGCCGAGGTCGAGGCGGCCGCGCGGGCGGTTGGGGCCCACGACGTGGTTGCCGGCCTGCCCGGGGGGTACCTGCACCTGGTCGGGGAGCGCGGTCGAACGCTCTCAATCGGCCAGCGCCAACTCCTGGCCCTGGCCCGGGCGCTGCTCGTCGATCCCCGCATTCTGCTGCTCGACGAGGCGACCTCCAACCTGGATCTCTCCACCGAGGCTCGCGTCACCCGGGCCATGAGCACGGTGGCGGCCGGCCGGACCACACTCCTGATCGCCCACCGCTTGGCGTCGGCCGCCCCCGCCGACCGCATCTACGTGATCGACGGTGGACGAGTGGCGGAGGTGGGCCGCCACTCCGAATTGCTCTTGGCGGGCGGACTCTACGCCCGCTCCTGGGCGGCTTCGGAGGCGGGCGCCCGCGGCTAGCCAGACTCTATTCCAGCCGGTCCCCAACGCGTCGCCGCCAGGTCTCACGTCCGTCCCTCCGGTGCAGGTCGATGCGGCATCGACCATCATTACCGCGCATGACCTGGCCAGGGGCGGCCCGCCCGAAGGGGGATAGGTGAGAGCGGACCAGCCCTTGGGGCTGCTGCTGCTCTTTCTCGCCGCGATTTTGGGCGGAGGACTGAACGGGCTGGCCGGAGGTGGAAGCTTCGTGGTCTTTCCGGCCTTGATCTTCACCGCCGTCCCCCCCGTCAACGCCAACGCCACCAGCACCGTCGCGCTCTGGCCGGCGTCGCTGACGGCGGCCAACGCCTACCGCAAGGAGCTCGCCCAAGACCACGATCTGCGGCTCCTGCTGGTGGTGTCGGTGCTGGGTGGACTGGGCGGGGCGCTGCTCCTGCTCCATAGTTCCCAGTCCTTCTTTCGCCACTTCGTGCCCTTTCTGATGCTTGGCGCCACCGCCCTCTTTGCCCTCGGCCCCCGCATTTCCAAGGCCCGCGCCGAACACGCCGCTCCCCGCGGCCTGGTGGCGCTGCTGCAGGCTCCGATATCGATCTACGGGGGCTATTTCGGGGGCGGCATGGGCATCATGATGCTGGCCCTCTACTCCTCCATCGGAGCCTCTGACTACCATTTCGCGAACGCCCGCAAGAACCTCCTCGCGACCGTCACCAATGGAATTGCGGTCCTCACCTTCATCGTCGCCGGTGCCGTTGTCTGGCTGCCGGCGGTGATCATGCTGTTCGGATCGGCTCTGGGCGGAGGTCTATCGGTGGTCATCGCGCGCCGCATCGATCAGAGGGTGGTGAGGCCGGTGGTGGTGCTGATCGGCCTGGTCATGAGCATCTACCTGCTGATAACCGCCGGATTCTGAGCGGCCGGCAGTCCCGGCGCGCGGGGGCGGCAAGGCGGGGATGAGTGAGCGTCTTGGTAAGCTGGCACTCCCGGCGGGTGGGCTTTAGAACCCGGAATGCTGCATCAAGCGGGTCGAAAATAGGAGACGGCAATGGGGGTTGAATCCCAGCTGCGCGCGTTGCTTGGCGAGCGGATCGCGATCCTCGATGGTGCCATGGGCACCCAGCTCCAGGCCCGCCAACTGAGCGAGGCGGACTTCCGCGGGGAGCGTTTCAAGGACCACCCCAACTCCCTGCGGGGAGACTTTGACGTCCTGAATCTGACCCTTCCCGAAGCGGTGGTGGCGGTCCATCGCTCCTACCTGGAGGCGGGCTGCGATTTCATCAGCACCAACACCTTCAATTCCACCCCCATCTCCCAATCCGACTTCGGTCTCCAGGACCACACCTACGAGTTGAATCGGGCCGGAGCCGAGGTCGCCCGGCGCGCCCTGGCCGAGTTCCCCGGGCGCTGGATTCTGGGTTCGGTGGGCCCGACCAGCGCCAACCTCTCGATGTCGCCGCTGGTCGACGACCCAGGCTATCGAGCAGTCGGGTTCGACGCTATGAAGGCCGGTTATTGCGAGGCGGTGCGCGGGCTGCGCGACGGGGGCGCCGATCTGATCCTGCTGGAGACGGCCTTCGACACCCTCAACGCCAAGGCCGCCATCGAGGCCGCGCGGGAGGTGGCGCCCGACCTGCCGCTCATCATTTCGATGACCGTCGTCGACCGCAGCGGTCGCAACCTCTCCGGTCAGACGGCCGAGGCATTCTGGATCTCGATCGAGCACGCGCGGCCGCTGGCGGTCGGCATCAACTGTTCGCTGGGCGCCGCCCAGATGCGGCCCTACCTGAGCGAGTTGTCCCGCGCCGCCTCGACCTACATCAGTTGTTATCCCAACGCCGGCCTCCCCAACGCCTTTGGCGGCTACGACGAATCGCCCGCCATCACCAGCGGTCTTCTGGCTGAATTCGCCCGGGACGGTCTCCTCAACCTGGTCGGGGGCTGCTGCGGCACCGGGCCGGAGCACGTGAGGCACATCCGCGAGGCGGTGGTCGGCCTCGCGCCGCGCCGCCTCCCGGACTCCCGCACGACCACCGTCCTGAGCGGGCTCGAGCCCTTCGAAATCTTGCCCAGCACCGGCTTCGTGATGATTGGCGAGCGCACCAACGTGACCGGGTCGGCGCGCTTTCGGCGCCTGATCGAGGGCGGCAACTTCCAGGCCGCCGTGGAGGTGGCCCTGGACCAGGTGCGGGGCGGCGCCAACCTGCTCGACGTGAACATGGACGCCGACCTGCTCGACTCGGAGGCGGCCATGACCCGCTTTCTGAATTTCGTGGCCACCGAACCGGAGGTGGCCCGGATTCCGATCATGGTCGACAGCTCGCGCTTCTCGGTCCTGGAGGCGGGTCTGAAGTGCATCCAGGGCAAGGGGGTGGCGAATTCGATCAGCCTCAAGGAGGGCGAGGCTCCCTTCCTCGACCAGGCTCGGCGGGTGCGTGCGCACGGGGCGGCGGTGGTGGTCATGGCCTTCGACGAAAGGGGCCAGGCGGACACCGTGGAACGCAAGGTCGCCATCTGCGAGCGGGCCTACAAACTTCTGACCGAGGAGGCCGGCTTTCCGCCCGCGGACATAATCTTCGACCCCAACATCCTGGCCGTCGCGACAGGCTTGGAAGAGCACGCCACCTACGCCCAGGCTTTCATCCAGGCCGCCTCCCAGATCAAGGCCCGCTGTCCCGGTGTTCACCTCTCGGGCGGCGTCTCCAATCTCTCCTTCGCCTTTCGCGGCAACGACCGGGTGCGGGAGGCGATGCACTCGGCCTTCCTCTATCACGCCATCTCCGCCGGTCTTGACATGGGCATCGTCAATGCCGGCCAGCTGATCGTCTACCAGGACATCCCGGCCGACCTCAAGGAACTGGTCGAGGATGTGATCCTCAACCGGCGTGAGGACGCCACCGAGCGCCTGCTCCAATTCGCCTCCACCGGTGGTGGCGAGGCGAGCAAGCGGGAGCGGGACCTCTCCTGGCGCGAGGCGTCGGTCGAATCCCGCATCGAGTACGCGATGGTTCAGGGGGTGGTGGACTTCATCGAGATCGACGCCGAGGAGGCCCGCCAGAAACTGGGCCGGCCGCTGCTGGTCATCGAGGGCCCGCTGATGGACGGCATGAAGGTCGTCGGGGACCTCTTCGGCGCCGGCAAGATGTTCCTGCCCCAGGTGGTCAAGAGCGCCCGAGCCATGAAGCGGGCGGTGGCCTACCTGGAACCGTTCATGCTCGACGAGAAGGATCAAGGGCCGGTCCGCCACCAGGGCAAGGTGGTACTGGCAACGGTCAAAGGAGACGTCCACGACATCGGCAAGAACATCGTTGGGGTGGTCTTGGGGTGCAACAACTACGAGGTTGCCGACCTCGGGGTGATGGTGCCGGTCGACCGCATTCTGGACTCCGCGATCGAACTCGGAGCCGACGCGGTCGGCGTCTCGGGACTCATCACCCCCTCCCTGGACGAGATGGTGCACGTGGCCGAGGAGATGCAGCGACGGGGCATGAAGCTGCCGCTTCTGATCGGCGGAGCCACCACCTCCAAGCAGCACACGGCGGTTCGCGTCGCCCCCCGCTACGACGGGCCCACCGTGCACGTACTGGATGCCTCGAGGGTGGTGGGGGTGGTGTCCGATCTGATGGACCCCGTCCGCCGCGAGGTGCTCGATCACGAAAACCGCGAGCTCCAAGAGCGCCTTCGCCACGAGCACGCCGGCAAGTTACAGCGGGTACTGCTCCCCTTCTCCGTGGCCAGGGAGCGGCGGGCCCGGCTTGACTTCTCCGATCGACCGGTGCCCGAGTTCACCGGCGCCCGGGAGGTCGAGGTTGACGTCGCCACCCTGCGTCCCTACATCGACTGGACCTTCTTTTTCCACGCCTGGGAGATGAAGGGCCGATTCCCCGCCATCCTCGACCACCCGCGCTTCGGACCGGCCGCCCACGAGCTCTACGAGAACGCGCAGGAACTACTGGGGGAGATCGAGCAGGGCCGGCTCCTGCGGGCCCGCGGGGTGTACGGATTCTGGCCCGCCAGTTCCGATGGTGATGACATTGAACTGGAGGGCGGGATTCGCTTTCCCATGCTCCGCCAGCAGGTCGACCACGGGGACGATCGCCCCGATCGCTCGCTGGCCGATTACGTCGGGCCCAGCGGCGATTACATCGGGGCTTTCGCCCTGACCGCCGGGTTGGGATCGGCCGAGCTGGTGGCGCGCTTCGAGGCGGAGCAGGATGACTACCGGGCGATCATCGCCAAGGCCCTCGCCGATCGCCTTGCCGAGGCCTTCGCCGAGTACCTGCACGAGCTGGCCCGGCGGCAGTGGTACGAGCGCGGCCCGGCTCTCTCCCGCGATGACCTGGTGGAGGAGAAATATCGAGGCATCCGGCCGGCCTTCGGATATCCGGCCTGCCCCGACCATACCCCCAAGGCAACCCTCTTCCAGCTCCTGGGGGCCAGCCAGATCGGTATGGAGCTCACCGAGTCCTACGCCATGTGGCCGCCCGCCTCGGTGAGCGGGCTCTATTTCGGCCACCCCGACTCCAGCTACTTCACGGTCGGCAAGATTGGCCGCGATCAGGTTCAGGATTACGCCCGGCGCGCCGGTCTGGAATTTGCGGAAGCCCAGCGCTGGCTGCGTCCCAACCTGGGCTACGATCCCGAGGCCGAATCGACCTGAGCGCCGCTGTCAGCGCCGGGCGCTGGTCCAAAGGCTGGCCGCCTGGCCCACCGTCTTGACCGCCAGTTTGCGCTTGGCCCGCTCCCAGTATTCGCGGGCGGTGCTGGTTTCGATGCCCATGTGGCGAGCCGCCTCCTTCAGTTGGAGGCCGCTTGAGAGGTGGCCAAGTATCTCCTGCTCTCGGTCCGACAGGACCTCCAATTTGTGGTCGCCGGGGGCCACCTCGATGTCGAACCCGGAGGCCTTCAGGGCGTCGATGAGGGGCAGGGTGGCGGCGTTGTGGCCGAGCTCCAGGTGCAGGTGCGATCGGTGCCAGCGCGCCGAGCTGAGTTCGATTTCAAGCCGGGCGCAGCAGGCGAAGGCGCGTTCAAGCGCGGCGGCGCCGTCGGTGCCGCTGACTCGAATCGTCCAATGCGCCATCTCAGAAAACCAAAAAAGGCCCTCGCGAGATGCGAGGGCCAGTTCCCTGAAGCGCCGCCCCAGTCAAGGGCGGGCAGCACCGGGTGGCCAGCGTGGACATCCGATTGAGGAGAGATCGCTTCGCAGGTGGGTGATCATGGCCTGCCGGCCAGTGTAGTCGACGGCAGGCGGCCCGTGGTCGGACCGGATCGGCCCCCCGTTTTCAGCGCCAGGGTGCCCGGGTACTATCGAGGCGTGGCCAGCGACGATCCTAGAACCTTCACCCCTGCAGCCGGCGTAATTCCTCAGCCTTTTCGGGTTTCGGGGTTAACCCTGCTCGGGGTCCGCCCTGGGAGTTCGGTTCGGATGAACCGAGGGCGGCGATGCACCGGCTGATTCTTCTCCGGCACGGGGAGAGCACCTGGAATCTCGAGAACCGCTTCACGGGCTGGGTGGACGTGCCCTTGACCGAGGCTGGCAAGGCCGAGGCGAGCGCTGCCGCCGAGGCCTTGAGGTCGGCCCAGCTGAGCCCCGAGGTGGTGCACACCTCGCTCCTGCTGCGGGCCATTCAGACCGCTGATTTGGTGCTCGAATCACTGCAACTGGCCTGGCTTCCGGTGCGGCGTTCCTGGCGCCTCAACGAACGCCACTACGGCGCCCTGCAGGGTCTGAACAAGGCGGAGACAGCGTCCCTGCATGGGGAGGCTCAGGTCAAGATCTGGCGCCGCAGCTACACCGAGCCGCCGCCCCAACTGAGCGCTGAGGATCCCGGCCATCCCATTCACGACCCGCGCTATCGCGACCTGCCTCCTGACCTGCTGCCCGGCAGCGAGAGCCTGAGCGATGTGGTGAGGCGCATGCTGCCCTACTGGTATGACGCCATCGTGCCCGACCTGCGAGCGTTCGGGACGGTGCTGGTGGTGGCCCATGGCAACAGCCTGAGAGCCCTCATGAAACACCTGGAAGACATCGGTGACGAGGCCATCACCGAGCTCAACATCCCCACCGGCGTGCCCCGCCTCTACCTCCTCGATGGGGCCATGCGGCCGAGCGAGGCGGTCTACCTGGGCGACCCCGAGGAGATCGCGCGGCGCGCCCAGGCGGTGGCCGCACAGGGCTCGAAGGGAGAATCGCGCTCGATCTGACCCCGCCGGGTCTGCATTTTGCCCCCGCGCTGTCGCCGCCCTGCTCCACGCTTGGACTTCATCATGGAGACGTCTGTTCAGATCCCGGGTAGGTCGGACCGCAAGCGAACCCAGTCCGAGCGCTTGCAGGGCATTGACGCCATGGCCGAGGCGTTCGATGTCATGCCCGTGGGCGGGATGATCGTCAGCTCGGGCGGAATCGTGCTGCGAGCCAACCTCCGAGCTGCCTCCATGCTGGGCCGGAGGGACCCCGACGAGCTCGCCGGCCAGGACGTCAGAGATTTCGGGGAACCCGCGGATAGTGACCGCGCCCGACCCCACTGGAAGGGTGTGCTGGGCGGGGTCGTAACCGAGGTCGACTGGTGCCAGCGGCTGGTACGTACCGACCAGAACCCCCTGTGGGCCCACATTCACGCCCACGCCATGCGAACCGAGGACGGTTCGCTGGACTACCTGGTCCTCACCCTCGAAGACATCGACCGCCGCCACTACCAGGAGGCCGAGCAGATCCGGCTTGTCCGCTCATTGCACCACCACTTCGAGGCTTCACCTGAGCCCCTGGCCTTCATGGACCTGGAAGGGCGGCCGACTCGAACCAACACCGCCTTCCAGGAACTGCTGGGTTGCAGCGCCGGCGAACTTGCCGAGCTGAGCCTGGCCGCTTTCGTTCATCCCGACGATCAGGGGCTGCTGGCCGGTGTCTTCGAGCGGCTGACCGCGGGCGAGGTCGCGGTCGACGAGCATTTGCGCTTCATCGGCCGCGATGGCGACCTGAAGCTGACCCTGATGCGCTCCATACTGCTCCGCGATGAGGCCGGACGGCCCCTTCACGTACAGAGCGTGGTGAGCAACGTGACCCAGCAGGTGAGAGATCAGCAGCGCCTGCAGGCGGCACTCGACGGGGCTCAGGAGGCGGCCGCGAAACTGGATCAGGTCAATCGATCTCAGGCCCTCTTCGTGTCCATGGTGGGCCATGAATTCCGCACCGCGCTGACCTCGGTGCAGGGGTTTTCCGAACTCATCCGCGACGCCGAACTGGGATCGGGCAAGATCCAGGAGTACGCCGGCGACATCAACCACGAAGCCCGGCGACTGGGCCGGCTGATCGACGACCTGCTGGATCTCGATCGGCTGGAGTTCGGACGCCTCGTTATTCAGCCTCGGGTGGTCGAGCTGGGGAGCCTGATTCGGTCGCAGCGGGAGCGAACCGACTTCGGAAATCGTTCCGTCGATCTGAGCCTCGAGGGGTCGGCGCTGGTGCTGGCTGACCCGGATAGGATGGCGCAGGTGCTGGCCAACCTATTCAGCAACGCGATTAAGTATTCCCCCGCAGGGAGCGCGGTCCGCGTGGTCCTGGAAGCCCGCCCCGATCTGGTTGAGGTGGTGATCAGCGATGCGGGCCCCGGCATCCCCGAGCAGGCTCTGGAATCGGTGTTTGAGCGCTACCGCCGACTGGACGGCCCCAGCCTCGCTTCGATCCAGGGTAGTGGCCTGGGCCTGGCCATCGTTCGGCAGATCGTGAACCTGCACCGGGGACGGGTCTGGGCGGAGTCCAAACCTGGCTCGGGTGCCAGTTTTCACTTCGTCCTTCCCCTCTGGGGCGGGAACGAAGATGATCCTCCCGCCTCGCCAGTGGGGATTGCTGATGAAAGGCCCTTACCCTGATCAGGACATGGCTGGGATTCGGCTGCTGGTAGTGGATGACCACCGGATGGTGGCGCAGGGGTTGGAGCTCGGTCTGTCGCGCGAATCCGACATCGAGGTGGTCGGGGTGGCGGGGGCCGCGGAGACCGCGATTTCCATGACGGCGGAGCTTCAGCCCGACGTGGTGCTCATGGACTACCACCTGGGCGAAGCCAGCGGCGCGGCCGCGGCGGCCGCGATGCGGGCCGCCAGCTCGGCGCTGAAGATCGTTTTTCTGAGCGCCGATGAATCCGACGAAGCTCTGCTGGCGGCGGTGGAAGCGGGCGCCTGCGGTTACCTGCTCAAATCCGAGCCGATCCACCAGATCGCGGCTTCGGTGCGCCGGGCCCACGAGGGTGAGATCCTGCTCAGTCCGGCCACACTGGTTGCTCTCATGGCCCGGCAGCGGCAGCGGAACCGGGAGAAGGTGGAGAGGGATCGGGCGACCGCGCAGATCACCGCCCGCGAGCGCGAGGTGCTCTCCCTGATGTCCGAGGGACTTGACAACAAGACCATCGCCCAGGACATGCACATCTCGCTCACGACCGTCCGCTGGTACGTGCAGAACATCCTGGAGAAGCTGGAATCGCATTCCAAACTGGAAGCGGTGGCCCGCGCCGGCGAGCTCGGTCTGCTCGAGCGCTGAACCGGATCCCCCTGCGCTTGCAGGGTCGAACTTCCATCCCCGTGGCAGGGTGGCCCGAACCCCCCGACCCCCAATCATCATTCCCAGATGCCGTTTAACACCAAATTCAAGGGGGATGCTTCGATCATGACCAGGAAGAAGAAGGGCAGAGTTCTTGCCGCGATGTTGGCTCTGGGGGCCTTGTCGGCGGTCTTCATCGCCGGCAGTTACGCGCTCTTCAACGCCAAGACCAGCACCGGCGGAAACCTTTTCAACACCGGTACGCTGGCCATGGGCAACTCAAACGGCGCCACCGCCACCGCGACCATGAGCAACATGATTCCGGGTGACAGCGTGAGCGGCACGGTGACCGTCCAGAACACGGGCAGCGAGGACATCACCGCCTACCAACTGAGCACCGCCGTGACCGCAGCCAGCCCCGGCAACCCCAATCTGCTCACCACCGACACCACCAACGGGCTGCAGCTCTGGGTGTCCCGCTGCAGCCAGGCCTGGACCGGCACTGGCGCCGCCGCCACCTGCGGCGGCATGCAGACCGACGTCCTCGGCACCAACTCCGCCCCGATGGCGATCTTGACCAGTGGCTCCAGCCTCAGCGCCAACGCGCTCTGCACCAGCTCGGCCTCAGTCACCGCCGCCATTCGCGCCGCTCGCGGCACGACCTGCAGCATTACCGGCAGTGACTACCTCAAGTTCCAGGTCAGCCTTCCCACGACCGCTGACAACACCTTCCAGGGGCTCAGCACCACGCTCAGCTTCACCTTCCAGGGCCAGCAGGCCACCGCCGCCAACTTCTAGGCGGAAGAGCGAATTGAACCTGGATTCGTCGATCACGGGGACGAGGTGCATCGCGCTGCGCCTCGTCAACCCGCTTGGGCGCCGCCGCAGATCGTTCTGTGGCGGCGTTTTAGCGGCTAGAGATGATTTCGGAGGCACACGGCGTCGTTGGACCTTGCGATGCGCTGGCGGGCGGGAGGCGCTCGGGCACATTTCGGGCGCCTACCTGCGGCTCCCAGGGCAAAGGCGCGGACCCTTGCGGACAGCGCCGGTTCACCCGGTCTCAGAAGGCGAACGACATGGCCGTCCGAGTTGGAGGCGGCCGCGGGCGGCCGCCCGCACCAGCCCTCGGCTGAGGTTGCATCGATAATGCGAGCCACCGGCCCGGCGCAGCGGGATCGCCGCGAGGATGCAATGAGAAGTGAGTTGGAGGCTGTTCAGAGGGCCGACCAGGGCAGCCTGGAGCGCTTTTGCGCCGAGGTCCAGGAGCGATTTCCGGGCCATCCGGTGGCGCTGGCCAGCCCCCCCAGCAGATCCGTTCGGATCGGCCTTGGAAGCGAACTGGGACCGGTGGTCAGTTGCGAGTTGCCAGCCTGGGGACTACACGTCCGACTCGATTGGGGTGGGAGCGAGGCGGCGGGAGCGGTGCGGCAGAGCCTGCCGATCGTGATCGAGTATCCCTTCCGCCTGGGCGCAGGTGGCTCCTCCTGCATCGTCGAGGTGCGCTACAGCTGGGCATCACTGCCCGGCGACCACCGCCTTCTCAACGATCTTCAGGCCCTGGTCATGCTGGGCGAGCTGCTCCTCGACAGCGCGTGAGGCGTCGCCGCCGCTCTCTGCGATAGGCTGCTATGGTGGGAGCAACCGCCACGCTGCGGGAGGAATTGATCCGGATCGTCGGCCCCGCCCACGTCCTGGAAGGCGACGGCGCCCGGGATTACGCCGGTGATGCCACCTTCATGCGCAGCCAGCCCCAGTTAGTGGCGCTCCCGGCCGACACCGACGAGGTGGCGGCGGTGGTGGCCGCCTGCGCGGGTGCGGCCACTCCGGTGGTGGCACGGGGATGGGGAACCAGCCTGGTCGGGGGATCGGTCCCCCTCGGTGACGCGGTGGTACTGAGCCTGGAGCGGCTGGACCGGCTGGAGATCGCTCCCGACGATGCCGTGGCGATTGCCGGAGCGGGGGTGATCACGGCCCGCATCGACCAACTCGCCAACCAGCATGGCCTCATGTATCCGCCCGATCCCGCCAGCGTCGAGATGTGCAGCATCGGCGGCAACGTGGCCTGCAATTCGGGTGGAATGCGGTGTGTCAAGTACGGTGTGACGGCCGAGTACGTGATCGGTCTGACGGTGGTGCTAGCCGACGGTCAGGTCCTGACACTGGGCGGCCGTACGCGCAAACGCTCCAGCGGTTACCGCTTGATGCAACTTTTCATCGGCTCTGAGGGCACCCTGGGGATCGTCACCGAGGTGATCTTGAAGCTGATTCCACTGCCCCGACACCAGGCCACGGCGCTGGTCGCCTTTGGGACTCTGGAGGCGGCGGCGGCGGCCGTCTCGCGGGTGCTGGGCGCCGGCATGCTGCCATCAGCCCTGGAGCTGCTGGACGGGAACTGCATCGACCTGGTCCGGGACCTGCTTCCAGCGGGTTTTGCGCCCGGGGCGGGGGCGCTGCTTTTGGTCGAACAGGATGGCAGTGATCCAGAGTTCGTGCAGATGGAATTGCTGCAGCTGGTGGAGATGATGCAGGGCTCGGACAATCGGGTGGCCCAGTCGGGCGGGGAGCGGGAGCGGATCTGGCAGGCGCGCCGGGCGGTGCCCAAGCTGCTCAGTTCAATGGCCGCCGCCCGCTTCCCCGAGGACATCGCCGTTCCGATCTCGAAGGTGCCCGAAATGGCTCGACGGTGCCAGGTCGTCTCCGACGAGAGCGGTATCAAGATCTACGTCTACGGTCACGCTGGCGATGGCAATCTCCATCCCTCCCTGATGTTCAGCCCCGGGCAGCGCGACCAGGTGGGGGCGGCCGCCCGGCGCATATTCATGGCCGCCCTGGATCTGGGCGGGACCATCTCCGCCGAACACGGCCTGGGCGCGCTGAAGCGGGACCACGCGCTGCTCGAGCACGGGGCGGCAGCGATCGCCAAGATGGAGGAGATCAAGCGGATCTTCGATCCGCGGGGACTGTTGAATCCCCACAAGGTGCTCCCGGAATCCACGCCTGATGACCGATTCCTGGACCAGATGCCGGGCTGGATGCCCACCGCCGCGCCCGCTGCGGAGGCTTAGGTTCGGAAGGCCACCAGCTTCGGGTTCTTCTGATCCGACTGTCCGACCGGGGCCGCGCTCGCCGCCGCCATCTCGGGAGTGGTTAGGTTAGGTCGTGGCCCAGCTGACCCGGGCCCCAAGGAGCGCTGAAGTGGCTGCCATGGGTCGCACCGGCTCCAGCCGCGGCGTATCTCCCACCCTACGCGGGCGTACGTGCCAATCGATCGCGGACTGCAGGGACCGCGAAGGGCGGAGCCGACTTTAGATCTTGCCCGCCATCCTCAGTTGTCGCCGAAGGGCGAAGCGGCTGGCAACGTTGACCAGCAGAGCGAGCGCTATCAGCACCAGCGCCGCCCCCCACGCCTGCGCCACCAAGGACGGGAAGGGGGTGAGCGCGTCGTGATAGACGATCAGGGGTAGGGAGGAGACGGGCCGGGTCGGATCGAGGTTGAAGAACCGGTTGCCAAAGCTGGTGAAGAGGAGCGGCGCCGTCTCTCCCGCCGCCCGGGAGATGGCCAGGAGGGCGCCGGTGATCACGCCCGGGGCGGCCGCAGGCAGGATCAAAAGGAGTGAAACGCGCCAGCGGGGGAGGCCCAGGGCCAGGCCTGACTCGCGCAGACCGCCCGGGATCAGCGCCACCGCGCTCTCGGTGGTGCGGACCACCACCGGCAGCATCAGGATGGCCAGGGCGGCTGACCCGGCCAGGGCCGAAAAGTGGTGAAAGGGAGCCACGATGAGGGCATATACGAAGAGTCCGATGGCGATCGATGGCGTTCCCACCAGCACATCACTGGCCAGCCGCATGTAGTCGGCCCAGCGGCGGCCGCCGTACTCGGCGAGATGGATCCCACCCACGATCCCGATCGGAATCGCCACCACCGAGGCCATGCCCACGGTCATCAAGGTGCCCACCAGAGCGTGGGCAATGCCGCCGCCGGGAATGCCCACCGGCCGCTCCACGTGGATGAAGAAATCAAAGTGGCTGGCCGCGGGCAGGCCGTTGACGGCGGTGTAGATGAGGACCAGAGAGAGCGGCACCAGGGCCAGCAGGGCGGTGCCGTAAATCAGTACCCGGGCGAACAGGTCGGTGGCGCGACGGCGGCTGCTCCGACTCACGAGACCCGCGCCTCGTGACCCACCCTACGCACCAGCAGCAGGGCTATCAGGTTGACCAGGAGCGTGATCATGATCAGCACCAACCCCAGTTCCAGGAGCGCCGCCGGATAGAGCTGGCCGGTGGCCTCGGTGAATTCGTTGGCGATCACGCTGGCCAAGGTGTAGGCAGAGCCGAAGACGGAGGTCTGAATCTCGGGTCGGTTGCCGATGGTCATGGTCACCGCGATGGTCTCGCCCAGTGCCCGCCCCAGAGCAAGGATGGTGGCTCCGAAGATGCCGGGCCGGGCGGCGGGCAGGATCACCTTCCAGACCGTCTCCCACCAGGTTGCGCCGAGGGCGACGCTGGCCTCGCGCAGACCCTGAGGAATGGCTCGAATGACGTCCCTGCAGACCGCCGCCAGGGTCGGCAGGACCATCACCGCCAGAACCGCGGCGGCGGTGAGGATGCTCGACTGGCGAGCTGGGCCGGAGAAGATCGGGATGGTCCCGAATCGCTCGCTGACCGGGCCGCTCACGTGCTGGAGGAGCCAGGGGGCCAGGACATAGAGCCCCCAGATGCCGTAGACCACGCTGGGGATGGCGGCCAGCAACTCGACCCCGGTCCCAATCGCCGATCTCAGCCGCGCCGCTCCCGATTCAGCCAGAAAGATGGCGACGCCGACTCCAACCGGCAAGGCGACCAGGAGGGCCAGGCCGCTGGTGACGATCGTTCCATAGATGAAGGTGAGACCACCAAAATTCTGCCGCACCGGATTCCAGGCCCTGGATGCGAGAAAGCCGAGTCGGAAGTGGTCGATCGCCGGCCAGGCCTCGCGGCCGATGATCACCACCAGCCAGACCAGGATCAGGGGAGCCGCCAGACCAATCCCGGCGGTGAGCCATTTAAAGCCGTCTCGGCCCGGCCGTGGGGCGGGAGGGGAGGCTTCCTGAGCGCTCAGCTCCACCTCTACGCGCCGAGGGGCGCGCCATCGGGCGGCCGATCCAGGCGGTAGCCGGAACCCCGCACGGTGACGATGGAGAACGATACGCGACTGGCGAGCTTTTCCCGCAACCACCGGATGTGGACGTCGACGGTCTTGGGATCACCTCCGAAACCAGCACCCCAGACGCGGTTCACCAGCATCGCCCGCGTTTGCACGCGCCCCGGGTGGCCCAGCAGGTAGCTCAGGAGGTCAAATTCTCGGGCCGTCAGCCGGACCTCCATCTCGTCCACCAAGACTCGCTGCGCGGCCCGGTCGATGACGAAATTCCCGATCCTCTCGTACTCGGGCAGGGCTCGATCGGTGGATCTTGATCGGCTCCTACGGATGACCGCCCCAACGCGGGCCAGGACCTCTCGCATCGAGAACGGCTTGGTCACGTAGTCGTCGGCACCGACCTCCAGCCCGACCACCTTGTCAAACTCGGAATCCTTGGCCGTCAGCATGATGACGGGCACGCCCGTGGTCATCTGCAGGGCCCGGCAAACCTCGATTCCGCCCATCTGCGGCAGCATCAGATCGAGCAGGACCAGATCCGGTCGGAGCTGCTGCGCCATGCGCAGACCGACGCCGCCGTCGGAGGCTTCGCTGACCGCGTAGCCGGCCGCCACCAAACTGTACTTGAGCGCCTCGCGAATACCCTCATCGTCCTCCACGACCAGGACGCGATCGGCCCCGGTCAACCCAGCTCCACCACCTGTCCGGATTCCAGGAACACGATGTCCTCCGCCACGTTGGTGACGCGATCGCCGATGCGCTCCAGGTTGTGCGCCACCAGCATCAGCGTCACTCCGCGCAGGGCGCGATCAGAATCCATGGGGCCGGCCGCGAGCTCCTCGATCAGACCATCGAAGACGCGGTGATAGAGGCGGTCGATCTCGTCATCCCGTGCCGCGACCTCCCGGGCTCGCTCCTCGTCCTGTTCGATGAGGGCGTCGAGGATGTCCCGAACCTGCCGCGTCGCCAGCTCACCCATGAGGCCGAATTCGGCCCGCAGAGGCGTGCTCGGCAGTCCCGCCAGGGTGGCGGTCATGCGCGCGATCCGGAGCGCGTAGTCACCAATTCGCTCCAACTCGCCGGCGATGCTCTGAACTCCCATCAGCGTCCGCAAGTCCCGGGCCACCGGTTGCTGGGTGGAGATGACCATGAAGCACTGCTCTCGGATCTGGCGAAAGAGCTCGTTGATCTCCTGGTCGTTGCGGCGAACGGTGTCGGCCAGGTCGCGGTCCAGACCGCGCAACGCGGCCAGCGCGTCATCGATCTGAGCTTCCACCATGGTTGCCATCCTCAGCAGCGACTCGCGCAGCAGCTTGAGTTCCTTTTCGAACGCTTCTCTAGCCAAAGCGACCCGTAATGTAATCCTCAGTCCGCTTGTCACGAGGGCGGTTGAAGACCTCGATGGTGGGGGCGAACTCCACCAACTCCCCGCTTCGCTCCTCCGGCCGCATCAGCATGAATGCGGTGTAGTCGGCGACGCGAGCGGCCTGCTGCATGTTGTGGGTGACGATGACGATGGTGTACTGCACGGCGATGCGGGCGATTAGGTCCTCGATCTTGAGGGTGGCGATCGGATCCAGGGCTGAACAGGGCTCGTCCATGACGATCACCTCGGGCCCCACTGCCACACAGCGGGCGATCGACAGGCGTTGCTGCTGCCCGCCGGAGAGCGAGCTGGCGGGCGCCTCGAGGCGGTCTTTGACCTCGTTCCAGAGTGCGGCGTCGATCAGGCTCTTTTCAACCACCTCGTCGATGCGGGCGCGCTTCCACCCCAGCAGGCGAGGGGCGAAGGCGACGTTGTCGCGGATGGACATCGGAAACGGACTTGGCTTTTGGAACACCATGCCCACTCGCTGCCGAAGCCGGAGCAGGTTCCGGGTCCGGATCACGTCCTCTTCGTCCAGGAACACTCGACCCTCCGCCCGGCTCCCGGGCACCAGGTCGTACATGCGGTTGAAGACCCGCAGGAGGGTGCTCTTGCCACACCCCGAGGGGCCGATCAATGCCGTCACGCGACGGTCCGGAATCTCCATCGAAATGTCGTGCAGAGCTTGGAAGTGGCCATAGAAGAAGTTCAGGTGCTGGAGTCGTAGCTTGGGCTGGGGTCCGCCCTCCACCGCCCTCCACTCAACCGCCGTCGCCACGCTCACCTCGGGCCGCTCCGGCCTCGCTCCGGCCATGCCCCCCACCATAGGCCGCGGAGGTTAACGGCGGGTTATGGACGCGCACCCGAGGGCTGGGGGTCCGGCAGGTCGATGCCAAAGACCTGACCCCCTCCGGGCGCGCTCTCGGTCCACAGTCGCCCACCCATGGCCAAGACCAGGTGGCGCGCGATGGACAGGCCCAGGCCCGACCCCGCCCGGCCCCGGGTGCGAGCGGAGTCGGTCTTGTAGAAGCGCTCAAAGACGCGATCTCGGTGTTCGGGCGATATGCCAGGGCCGTGGTCGCGGACGGTGATCTCGATGCCTCCGATCGCAGTCCGGGCGGCGACCTCGATGGGAAGCTCGGGGCCAGCAAATTTGGCGGCGTTGTCGAGCAGGTTGCCGAGCGCCTGCGCGAGTTTGGCCCGATCGGCCGTGATTCGCATGGGGGACGGGATTTGAAGGCGCAGGGCGTTGTCCAGCCGGCGGCCGCGGGCGGTCTCGGAAACGAGCTCGGCCAGATCGAATCGGCTCGGGTCCACCTCGCCCTTGCCCCCTTCCAGCTCAGCGAGATCGCGTAGGTTGTCGATGATTAGGCTCAGGTTGTCCGCCTCCATCACGGCCCGCCGCGCAAAGCGCAGGCGGTCAGCCGGGGGCAGATCGGATTCCAGCGTCTCGGCCGCCAATCGTAGCGACGTGAGCGGCGTTTTCAACTCGTGGATGAGATTGGCCACGAACTCCGACCGAACAACCTCGAGGCGCTTGATTCGAGTCGTGTCGGAGATGAAAAGTAAGCCGTCACCGGGCCTCGGGCCGGGCGCCCAGTGGACTGAGACCTGGCTCGGTCGATGAACCAGGCGCAGCTTGGAGTCGAGCTGGCGGCGGGCGCCGAGGTCCGCCAATCTGCTCTCCCTGGTGACTTCGAGCAGGCTGGCAGGAAGGTGGCTTGGGTCGATCGCAAAGAACTCTCTGGCGGCTCGGTTGGCGCCCAGGACCTGCGAATCCCTGTCCACCAGCAGGGCCATGATCGGGGCCTCCTCCAGGAGATCCGGGAAGGGGGTCGGGAGGGGGGACTGTGGATCGCGGCCCGCCCGCTGCATCCAGCGCGACCAGATCACGGCCGGAGTATAAGCAGCCCGCCCACGGTCTGGCCTCGCCCACATTTAAGGCGGGCATAACCCGGCCTTAACCCGGCCTGCATAGCCTGAGGCCATGAAATTGGGAACGATTGAGCGAATCGGTGGTTTGGTGCTGGCCTTGACGCTTCTCGCCGCCTGTGGAGGCGGGAGCCCGGCCGCCACCTCCAGCGTCGGGAGCGGGCAGATCCAGGGGGCGGGATCGACATTTGTCGATCCCTTCTTGGAATCCGCCTTCTATCAGTACAACCAACTCCACCCGGCCGTATCGGTCAACTATCAAGCGATTGGATCAGGCGGGGGGATCGAGCAGTTCACCAAGGGCACGGTCGACTTCGGTGCCACCGATGTGCCCATGTCGGCGGCTGAAATCGCGGCTGCCGGTGGCGGCGCCTCCCTGGTTCAAGTGCCGGACACTCTAGGGGTCGCGGCGGTGGCCTACAACGAGCCGAGTCTCCCCAAGCTGCGCCTGGACGGCCCCACTCTGGCCGCCATTTTTCTGGGCCAGGTCAAGAAGTGGAACGACGCCCGCATCGCCGGCCTCAATCCAGGCACCAAACTGCCGGACGCGTCCATCACCGTCGTACACCGGTCGGACGGATCCGGCACCACCTATGCCTTCACCGACTATCTGGCCAAGGTATCCCCACAGTGGAAGAGCCAGGTGGGGACGAGCAAGTCGGTGCAGTGGCCGGTCGGGGTTGGTGGGAGTGGTAACTCCGGGGTTGGCCAGGCGGTGAAGACCACCCCCGGCTCGATCGGGTACGTGGAGCTCGCCTACGTGCTGCAGTCCAACCTCCAGCAGGCCTACCTCAAAAACGCCGATGGCCAATACGTCCAGGCGACCGAGGGTGGGGCCTCGAAGGCCGCCAGCCAGGTCAGCGGGATCAGCAGCACCAACTTTTCGATCACCAATCAGCCCGGTGCCCAGAGCTATCCCATCACCACGCTCAGCTGGCTGGTGATTCGCACCGACCAGAAGAACGGGTCACGGAGCAAGGCGCTGGTCTACCTCCTTCGCTGGCTGGTGACCGACGGACAGGCATATGGCAGCGCCCTCAAATACGCTCCGCTTCCGGCGACGGTTCGGGCCCTGGCCCTCAATCAACTCAAGGCGGTCACCCAGAACGGGCGGGCCATTCTGAGTTGAGGATGGGGCGGACAGGGCTGGGCGGGACGCGCCGCGCGTCCCGCCCATTTGGCTACTGTGTGGTGGCATGTCGCTAGCCCAGACGCTCTTCATCGGACTCTTGCAAGGGGCTAGCGAACTATTCCCGGTGTCGTCGCTCGGGCACGCGGTGATCGTGCCCGCTCTGCTGCACTGGACCTTTAAGCAGTCTGATCCCCGGTACGTTCCCTTCCTGACTCTGCTGCACCTGGGCACCGCCGGGGCTTTGCTGGTGCTCTATCGCCACGATTGGTGGGTCACCATACCGGCCTTTTTTCGGGCCGCGCTGCGGGGATCGATCAAGGACCGTGACGAGAAGACTGCGATGCTGCTGGTGGTGGCCACCATCCCCGCGGGGGCGGTCGGCTTCGTGCTCCAGCAACCTCTCAAGTCGCTCTTCGCCAGCCCCCTGGCCGCGGCCGGCTTTCTCATCGTCAACGGCCTCATCCTTCTCGGGGCCGAGCGCCTGCGCCGGCGCTCCGAGCGTCAGGGTATTGACCGGCAGTCGCAGGAGGCCGACTTCAAATCCGCCGGTGCGCTGAGCTTCAAAGCCGCCGCCATCGTCGGCGTTGCTCAGGCGCTGGCACTTTTGCCAGGGATCTCGCGCTCGGGCGTGACAATGGCGGGAGGGCTGGTGGCGGGCCTCCGCCACCAGGAGGCGGCCCGATTCTCGTTCATGTTGGCAACGCCCATCATCGCCGCCGCCGGACTGCTCGAAGTTCCTCAGTTGTTCTCCGCCGACGCTCCTTGGGGCGCCTATGTGGCGGCCGCGCTGGTGGCGGCCCTGGCCGCCTACGGCAGCGCCCGGTTCCTGCTCCGCTATTTCCGCTCCGGACGCCTGGACCCGTATGGCTGGTATTCAATCGCCATCGGCGTCCTGGCTATCGCTCTGCTACGCTAGGCCGCCATGCGAAGCGCACCTCTGGCGATCCTTCTGGTTTTGATAGCGGTGGTACTGGTGGTGTTTGGCTACCTCTATTGGGTCGGCGACTTCGAACTGTTCACGCGCACCGGCTCGGGCCCACAGCACAAACACGCTCTGGTCCTGATCATTCTTGCCATCGCCAGCCTGGTGGCGGCCAACTTCGCTCGCCCTCGCACCCTCTGACCGCGTTCCGATCACGGTAGATGGTGTCGCGCTAGCCCTGAAAGGCTTTGAGCAGGCTGATGAAGGCATCCAGGCCCCCGTGAACCTCGGCGTCACGCCGCCACATGGCGACCAAACTGCGGCGCATGGGCGGGGCACCCAGCAGTCGCACCCGGACCAGGGTTCCGGCTGAAACTTCGACGTCGATCGCCGTCAGCGGGAGGAGGGCGACCCCCAGGTCGCGCTCTACCATCTTCTTGGCGGCCTCGATGTTGTCCAATTCCATGACCCCACGGAGCGTGACGCCGGCGGCGAGCAGGGCGGCTTGGGTGACCTCGAAGTAGCTCGATGTGCGGTCGAACATGATCAACTGTTCGGAGCTGAGCTCGCCCATCTCGACCTCCCCGGCCTTGGCGAAGGGATGATCGGGTGCAGTCACCAGGACCAGTTCCTCTTCGTGAAACGTCAGCAGCTCGACGTCGGGATGGCGCATGGCCCGCCCCAGGCCCAGCTGGACCTCGTCCTTCAACACCATCTGCAGCACGTCCTCGGAGTGTCCGGTTCGGACCGCCACCTCGACCTTGGGGTGCTCCAGAACAAATCGTTCCAGCAGCGCCGGGAGCAGGTAGGTGCTGACGGCCGGGGCGGCGGCGATCACGAGTTGGCCGGAGCTGCCACGTCCCACCTCCGAAATCGCCCGTCGCCCATCTACCACCGCTCGCACGCACCGTTCCGCGTAGGGGACGAGGGCGCGCCCGCAGTCGGTTAGCCGCATGCCCTGGCGGGTGCGTACGAAGAGGCGCGCATCGAAGTCGGTTTCTAGGGCATGAAGGCGGGCGGTGAGCGTCGGTTGGGTGATCGACAAGGCTTCGGCGGCCCGGCTGACGCTGCCGAGTCGGGCCACTTCCAAGAACCCCTCGATCTGCAGCAGCAGCATAGGGTCAGTCTATAGATTGCGCCATTCCTGGACCCTGAGCCTATGGTCGCAACTTCAAAAATAGCGGTGGCCCAGACCGCCCGACTCGTGTTGAATAGGAGGAGCTGCTGGCTCGATTTGACGGAGGAACTTCAAGGTGGCGAATCCAGTAGTCCATTTCGAGGTCATCGGTGAGGATGGTGCCAAGCTTCAGAGCTTTTGCAGCCACGTGTTCGGCTGGACCATCAACGCGGACAACCCATACAAGTACGGGATGGTGCAGGCCGCCGAGCATGGCATCGCCGGCGGCGTGGCGGGTGGAGACCCAACCGACCGAGGTGTCACGGTGTACATCGAGGTTCCCGATCTTGATCAGGCACTGGCCGCAGTTCAAAGCGCAGGCGGCCACACCGTCGCGCCTCCCATGGATGTCCAGGGCGGGCCGCGCATGGCGCAGTTTGCTGACCCGGAGGGTCACCGGGTCGGACTCATTCAGGCAGGGTCCATGGCCGGGGCCTGAACTCCGGCGACGGGAGCCGGTGACCTCCCCGGCCCCGGCTCCCTCCTTCCGGCCGCAGACTTCCGCCAAGTTGAATGGCTTTCAGGCCGAGGAACCCGTTGCGCTCCAGCTGGGTTGGCCTGTGCTCGGCCTTCGGAGGCGATTCCAGCGAATCCGCCTGGTTTAGAAACGGGCTCGAATTGGGAGGGGTGGAGCGGGAGACGGGCTTCGAACCCGCTACCTCAACCTTGGCAAGGTTGCGCTCTACCGAGTGAGCTACTCCCGCACCCCTGACGCGAATCCTACCCAAACCGGCGCTCGTGGGGGCCCGGATCGCCGGGTCGGGGAGATCTGCCGCGGTCAAGGGGGCACGTCGGGAGCGAGACTCCAACCGGCCCTGCCAGCCCCAGCTGAGCGGGGCTAGCGCCTGGCGTGGCGTTGGGCTGGAAATCGGGGCCCGGGTCGGGGTCCGAGTAGCAACCCTGTCGAGCGAGGCTTGATGGCCTCCACGGAGATTGGGGTCCCAGTGCTCGATACGAGTGGGGACGGGTCAGCGGGGTGCGTCCGTGAGCGCTCGACGAAGTCGAGGGAACCGCGGTCCCGAGGAGGCTTGAGGAAATTGCCGGTTGGGTTGCGAACTGTCCGCGCCAGGACGGTCACGCCGCCGCGTACAGGTCAACCGATGACCCACGCGGGACGAACCCTCGGGCGTGGCAACGGCATTGGTGCGCATTCGGACAGCACGTACGATTTGGTCATGACCGAGGCGAACCCTGGTCGGCGACTTCTCATCGGGACCTGCAATTGGGCTGACCACGGGGGCTTCTATCCGCCGGAACTCGAGAAAGGCGCCCACCAGAAGGAGAAGTTGGCGTGGTACGCACGCTACTTCCCAATCGTCGAGGTCGACAGTTCTTTCTACGGCGTGCCGAAGCCCTCCATCACCGCCCGATGGGCAGAGGAAACGCCGCCGGCCTTTGTTTTCAATGTGAAGGCGTTTCGCACTCTGACCGGACACGGGCTTCCTGGCGAGAGGCGGGCAACGCCGACGAAACAGGAGGAGCTTGACTTCTCCGAGGCGCTGAAGCCATTGCGCGAGTCGGGGAAGCTAGGGGCGGTGCACTACCAGTTTCCGCCCTGGGCGATCTTTGACAAGGTGCAGAACCGTGAGGCGGTAGTTGCCGCCGTGGAGCGACATCCAGACGACCTGGTGGCGGTGGAGTTTCGGCACCGGAGTTGGTACGACGGCGACAACCACGCGTACACAGAGGAGCTGTTGCGGGAACTGGGTGCAGTCTGGGTTTCTGTTGACGCACCCCAGAATGGCCGCGGCACGGCACCGCGAGTCCCAACGGTTACTTCTCCAAGGCTCGCGATCGTGCGATTTCACGGGCGCAATGAACAGATGTGGTACAAGCGAACGGGTTCGAGCCGTGACCGATTCGACTATTACTACTCGCGCTCGGATTTGGAGGAGTGGAAGTCGGCCATTGGGGCCATGGCTGAGCGCGCCGACACCGTACCCCTTCTGATGAATACGAATAATCGCAATCAGGGCCCCGCAAACGCGTATCGGCTCGCCGACGTATTACAGATTGGACTGCCAGCGCCGCCGGACCGACTTCGCGCGGATGCCCACTGCTAGTCCGTCCCCGAGCGCTCGTAACCCGCCTCATGGCCGCTCGGAAGCGACTGGCCTCTTCCGGTGTCAGGATGGCCGGTGGTCAGCCTCTGTCAGTAACGTGGCGATTGGACGATCTTGTCCCAATCACGGTCGGTCCATGCGGGCAGACTTCGACCCAATTCGATTGACAGGCCGTTCCTTGCCGAACTGCGCACCGCATTCGGGATCACCCCGGGGTTCGCACGTCGAATCGTGGGCGAATAGAACGGGCGACGGCAATATCTCAAGGTCGTACTTACCTGACACTCGCGACCCGATCCTGACCGAGGGACTCGTCGCTCCCTGCGTCAAGGAGATTTCCGGCCCACCCGTGACTGGCCCTCATCCCGCACAACGAACCTGTCCGCCGAACGGGGTAAGCCCAGGGCTTCTGGCCGCATCATCGCGGAGGTGACGACATGACGATTGATGTGATTGCCATTCCAAGTGGGATCATGCCAGCCGCGATGCGCTACGCATCGCTGGCATCAGCACTCGGTGGCGACGTTGAGTTTCGCTCGGCCGTGAGCGCTTCCACCTGCTCGGCTATTCAGGCGGGGGGTTCGTGTCATTGGCGTTGCTCAGTCTGGCGCTCTTCGAGCCCGCATCGGTGCCAGGCGAACTCAGCGCGGAGGAGGCCGGATTCGCCGGCCGGTTGCAGGAAGCCGTGGTGGGTCTCAACGGACCGGAATTCCTGCGCGCGTTCGTCCGGGCCAGGTGCGGCATGGCGTCGAGGTGCTCGACCCCGCCCGGCCGCAGCCCATTTGGATGCGGAACCGTCCGGCGGGTATCGCGGCGATGATGGCTGCGTTTGGCGAGTATCGGGCCGACCGGTCTCGGTTTCGTGAGTGCCACGTGTTCCTGGGCTAGGGCGAGCTGACGAGCCAGCAAGAAGAGGCCCCGAGCTGGGATCCTGGCTCGCCTGCTTCCGGACGTGCCCATCCGCAGGTTCGGCGGAATCCATCACTTCGTTCCGACCGAGCAGATCTACACCCCCGACCATGTCAGGTCACTTCGTGCCCTCTGGGCACGAGGGGTCGTTCCGACCATGGCCGCCTGAGCGAATTGCTACTCCCGCCCATGAGCCGGCCCAACCTATCTGATGCCTCAGGAGGGAGCGGGTGACGGGAATCGAACCCGTGTAAACAGCTTGGAAGGCTGCCGCACTGCCATTGTGCTACACCCGCCCGTCGTGGCGTGGTGGCCCGTGCGGGCTTCGAACCCGCGATCTCCGGCTTGAAAGGCCGGCGTCCTAGTCCACTAGACGAACGGGCCCCGCCGGCGCTCCTGGTGGGCGGCGACGGGCTCGAACCGCCGACCTCCAGCATGTCAAGCTGGCGCTCTCCCAGCTGAGCTAGCCGCCCTTCAGGCGGTAGCTATTCTAACCGCGCCGGTACCGGTGGCAGCGGAGGCGCGGAGTGCGCCTGATCCGGTGCCGATCGGGAGGACTCGCTCTGGGCGCCCAGCGAGGTGAAACGCCGTACGCGGGCCGGGTCAGGGCCGAAGGTGGTCAGGCCTGCCGACGCCAAGGGGTCGGGGATTGTGCGACGCCTGACCCCCAGCCGGCCCGACTCGATCGGACCTCGGCTCACGGACAGGCGTCGGCCGGCCACCACTTCCAGCCCCGTCGGGGAACGCGCGCCGCCCGCCAGCTTGCTGTCAGAATGGGGGCAGACATGTCCGCGAGCGGCAGCCCACCTGCGATGGCGATCGACGTAACCGCCGCCCACAGTTGCAAGATTCACACCAGCCAGGGTGATTTCACGCTGGCGCTGGACGCCGCCGCGGCGCCGGTCACGGTGAACAATTTCGTCCAGCTCGCCAATCGACACTTTTACGATGGCTTGATTTTTCACCGTGTCGAACCTGGATTCGTCATCCAGGGCGGAGATCCGCAAGGGGATGGGCGAGGCGGGCCCGATTATCGCTTGCCGGACGAGACCAATCTGGCCCGTTGGGACCGCGGATCGGTGGGCATGGCGTCAAGCTCAGCCGGGGTCAATGGATCACAGTTCTTCGTGGTTCTCGCCGATGCGCCACACCTGTCGCGATCTGGGGTGTACAACCACTTCGGGCGCGTCACCCAGGGTCAGGACGTCGTTGACAAGATCAGGGTTGGTGACGTAATCCAATCCATCGACGTTGTGGTTTCGTGAGGATCGGGCGATTACCTTCACTGCTCGCAGTGGTGCTGCTGGCCGGATGCGGCTATGCGACTCCGCAGGGTTCACGTGGCCCACAGGCGGGAGTGACCCAGGTCACGCCTTCGCCGGCTCCTGGTTCGGATAGCTTCAATACCGGCCGCACCCTGCCTCAGGTCAAATTTCCGGACGGTCTGATCTTTTCGGATGTGAAGGTGGGAAGCGGGCCGGCGGTGGTGAGCGGTGACACGATCAGTGTGCAGTACACAGGCTGGCTCACCAACGGCACCAAGTTCGACTCCAGCAAGGACCGTGGTCAGGCCTACAGCACTCTCATTGGTACAGGGCACGTGATTCCGGGATGGGATGAGGGCGTGCCTGGCATGCGCGTGGGGGGGATTCGGCGCCTCGTCATTCCGCCCGCGCTGGCCTACGGATCCCAGCCTCCGTCGGGGGGACCAATTCCGGTCAACGCCACCCTGGTCTTCCTGGTGCAGGTCGTGGCCATCACCGCCCCACCCAGCCCTAGTCCCAGTCCAAGCCCCTAGACGCGGCGATCTACATGCAGGCGGTTTGGATTTCGATCGGGGCCGTCGCCGGGGCCAACGCTCGCTACTGGGTGGGACTGTGGTTCGCCCGCATACTTCCTTGGAACTTTCCGTACGGAACGCTCTTTATCAACCTCAGCGGCAGCTTCGTTCTGGGCCTCTTCTTCGCGATCGTCAACGTCCGATACCCCAGCTCAAGCATCGGCAGACTCCTCATCGCAACCGGATTCTGCGGCGCGTACACGACCTTTTCGTCGTTCACCTACGAGGCCCTCGAATTGATCCGAGAGGGTTCATGGGGGTTGGGCGCCCTATATGTGTCGGGCAGCGTGCTGGCCGGCCTCGGGGCGGTCGGGGCGGGGTACGCCCTCGGCGGACTGCTGGCCCGCACCTGACGATGGCTTCGGGATTCTCGATCATCCGCCCCGCCGTCTCTCGATTGGTCCGACCGCTCGGCCCCCGCCTCGACCCCGGTCGTCAGGCGGTAACGGTGAGGTAGAGGATTGTGTACAGCGCCAGCCAGACAACGTCGACGAAGTGCCAGTACAGAGTCACCGCCGCCGGACCGACGTTGTGCCGCTCGTTGAACTGACCCCGCAGGGAGCGTACGAGCATGAGGGTGAGCAGCAACAGCCCGCCGGCGACGTGAAGGCCATGGAATCCGGTGAGGGTGAAGAAGGCGCTGCCAAACTGGTTCAGTCCCTGAAATTTGATCTGGGCGTGAGAAAACTCCCACGCCTGTCCGGCTTCGAACATGGCGCCCAGGAGGATGGTCGCTACCCATAGTCCGTAGAAGCTGGCCCGGCGCTGGAAGGGTCCGATTCCGAGCATCGGCAGAACCGCGACCAGAGCGACGGCGGCGGCGGCCAGGCCGAGGATTCCATCGAATGGCTCACTCGACATGGCGGCAAAACCAAATCCCACCATCAGAATGACACCGACCACCAGGATCACGGCTCCAAACGTTCCGCTGCGGCCCAGCCGTCCGTGGCGCAACGATTCGAGACCGAAATGGCAGGTGACGCCCGAACTGAGCAGGATCACGGTGTTGATCGTGGGTAGGGGCCAGAATTGGACTGGAAGCGTGCCCCGCGGCGGCCAGCCGATGGGATGAGAGCCGACGAAGTAGAAATACATGCCGAAGAGGGCGGCGAAGAACATCACCTCCGAGGAGAGGAAGATGTACATCCCCATCATCTGAATGCTCAGAACTGGAAGCTGAGGCTGGGTCTCGTGCGGCTGAGCAGCGACCGCCATCACTGCGAATCACCCTCCCGGCTGGACGATGAGGTAGGAGCATCGTGGGGGTACATCTTCTGATCCTCCACCAGCACCCAGCTGATCACCCCGAACAGGAAGACGCAGATTCCGAAAGCGCCGAGCACCAAGCGGGCGGGGGTCGGGAGGGGGACGGCAGCAAGGGCCATGAAGAGGAGGCCAAAGCAGATCGGAAATGGCGAGATGCTGCGGGGGAAAATGTGGATGCCCAGTTCGTGCGCCCGCGTGTCGTAGTCGTAATCCGTTGACTCAGCGCTCGCCGCCAGTTCCAGGTCGTAGCGGCGCGCCGCCGAACGGGCGCGGTCGGCCTCCCTCCAGAGCGCGAATGCCGAGGCGGCATAGGGGCCGCTCGGCCAAATCGATCGGCCGCAGTTGGAGCAGTACTCAAGGAAGCGCGCGGTGACCAGGCCGCACCTCGGGCAGTCGATGGCCAGAGCGGGATTGTTCACGTCCACGAATTTGGGCTTGGCTATGGTCGCCACTAATCGCCGATTCTAAAGGTTCCGGTAACTTGGGCTGGGTTTTGCGGTGCGCCCCGTTCCGAGTCGAGGATGAGCGTCTGCCTATACTTTTGATCCATGGGGACCCGCCATTCAGGACCCGGAAGGTTGGTGCCAGCTCTGCTTCTGGCGATCGTCATGCTGGCCTCCTTCTCGATCCCAGCGTTCGCCAGCGGTACCCCCACCAGCGGCGGTTCGGGCCTTGATCCCCTGGTTCCCTTCGGCTATTCGACCAATGGCCGCGACATCTACGACCTCTACACGTTCGTCATCAGCCCTTTCGCCATTTTCATTTTTCTGCTCGTCGAGGGGCTGCTCTTGGCGATCATCATCAAGTTCCGCCGTTCCAGGCAGCCGGCCGGCTATCAGCCCCCGCAGTGGCACGGCAACAACAAGCTCGAAATCTTGTGGACGCTGATCCCCTTTCTGATTCTGGCCGTCATCGGGGTTCAGTCGGAAAGGGTTCTGCAGAAGGACTTTGTGGAACCAGCCGCCTCCAGCAACGACGTGAACCTAACCATCACCGGTCATCAGTTTGGCTGGACCTTCTCCTATGACGACTATGGATTCAAATATCAATCCAATTCGGCGGACGGTAAAACGAACATCAGCGCGATCGAGATTCCGGTGCACCAGATGGTCCGAATTCGGCTCGAATCGGTCGATGTGATCCATGGATTCTGGGTCCCCGATCTGACCGGCAAGACCGACTTGGTCCCCGGCTACACCAATTACACTTGGTTGAAGGTATCGACCACGGGCGAGTGGCGGGGCGAGTGCACTGAGCTCTGTGGGGTTGGCCATTACTCCATGGCGCTACGAGTAAAGGCGGTCAGCGAGAGCGACTTCCGCAGCTGGGTGGCACAGAAGAAGGCGTCCGCTTCCTCTCCCAGCCCGTCGTCGCCGTCGCCGTCGTCGTCTCCAAGTCCGACCCCGTCCGCGTCGCCCAGTGCTGGTGCCACCCCCCAGCCGAGTCCCTCATAGTGCGTCAATAAGGAGCTAACGATGGCTAGCACGCTCGCGCCGCCGCGACCGAAAGCCTACAACGAGACGTTCTTTCGACCAATAACGCTGTGGATGACGACGACCGATCACAAGCTGATCGGGATCATGTACATGACCACGGCGCTGCTGAGTTTCGTGGTCGGGGGCATCTTCGCGCTGGTGATGCGACTGCAGCTCTCGGCGCCCAATCTGCACGTGGTCAGTGCTGCGACCTACAACGAGATCCTCTCCGCGCACGGCACCACGATGATCTTCTTTTTTGCGACGATCTTCGTGACTGGAATCGGCAACTACATGGTCCCGCTCATGATCGGAGCGCGAGACATGGCCTTCCCTCGACTCAACCTGCTCGGGTTTTGGCTCATCCCGGCCTCGATCATCATCTACTACGTGGCCTTCTTCACCCCCGGGGGCGCACTCAATGCGGGTTGGACCGTCTATCCGCCCCTCTCCGAGAAGGCCTTCAACCCGGGGCTGGGCGTCGACTTGTGGTGTCTGGCGATCATCCTCTGGGGCATCTCGGGGATCATGGCGTCGACCAACTTTTTGACCACCATCCTCGCCCTACGCGCGCCTGGGATGAAGTTCAGTCGTCTCCCGCTATTCGTCTGGGCACAGGTCTCAACGTCAATTCTTCTGCTTCTGATCGGCGCGCCCCTCATCGTTGCCGTGGTGCTGTTGGAGTTCGACCGACAGCTGGGGACCAACTTCTTCACCACGCAGGGCCGGCCCGTGCTGTATCAGCACTTGTTCTGGTTCTTTGGGCACCCCGAGGTGTACATCATGATCCTGCCCGGCTTCGGGATCATTTCAGAGATCATCCCGGTGTTTTCGCGCAAGCCGCTGTTCGGGTATCCGTCAATGGTTTTCGCTCTCTTTGGGATCGTTTTCCTCTCTTTGGCGGTGTGGGCTCACCACATGTTCACGGTCGGGATCAACGTCTGGCTGGAGACCTTCTTCATGACCATGACGATGCTGATCGCGATTCCCACCGGGGTCAAATTCTTCAATTGGATCGCCACGGCCTGGGGCGGTGCCATCAGCTTCAAGCTGCCGATGAAGTTTGCCTTCGGATTCATGGCCACCTTCCTCCTGGGAGGAATCACGGGCGTCTATCTGGCGTCAGTTCCGGTCGACACTCAGCTGCACCAGTCGTACTACGTGGTGGCTCATCTGCACTACGTCCTCTTTGGCGGATCGGTGTTCACCATATTTGCCGGCATCTACTACTGGTTCCCCAAGATCTTCGGCCGAATGCTGAATGAGACGCTCGGGGAATGGAACTTCTGGACCCTCTTTATCGGATTCAATGGCACGTTTCTGGTCATGCATACGCTCGGGCTGGAGGGGATGCCGAGGCGGATCTACACCTATCCGGGAGGTTTCGGAGAGCAAGGCTGGGGGGCGACCAACACCTTCATCACCGCCTCGTCGTTTCTTCTGGCCTTCTCGATTCTGCTCTTTTTCATCAACGTCTTCTGGAGCCTCAAACACGGAGAGGTGGCGGGTGACGACCCCTGGGATGGGAACACTCTGGAATGGACCACAACCTCGCCCGCCGCTCCCTACAACTTCGACCACCTCATCCCGGTCCATTCATTCATGCCCCTGCGCGATCTAAAACAGGCGAGGACGGCCGCGGCGATGGAAGGCGCCGCCCAGACGCCCTAGTAACCAGGGGTGGTTGTCTAGGCACCCCTGGCCCAGACTGAACTGGACACCGGCCGTAACTGATTGGGCGCCTGGTTACGGCAAGATCAGGGGAGTCATCCGCAGAGGCGGAGCGTCCCCGGTGGGACCCGGCCGCAACTGGGGCCGAGTCAAGAGCGGTCGGATTATCAAATCCGCCCGCACCTAATGGGAGGGGTGGTCCCCCGTCGTCTCGTGAGCGGACGCCGCCTGCCGGTTCAAGCGCTCGCCTCGGAGGACCCACCATCCCAGCCCCACAGCGGCGCTGGCCGCGACTGCAAATGCCAGGCCGAACATCGCGGTCGCCTGCCACCATTCTCCGTTGAGGAAAAGAAGCACCTTCCAATTATGAAGGTCGGAGTGGGTTAACCTCGACCGATCGACCTAATCGACGTCCTGATCGTGGTGGTTGTCCTGATTGGAGCCTCCAACGGTTACCGGCGCGGCCTCTGGACTTCTCTGGCTCAGTACGTGGGCCTGCTCGGGGGGGTGGTTGCCGGCGCTGCGGCCGCCCCGTCGCTCCTGCGCCTGGTCGGCCTTGACCAGGGCGCCATCCGTCCGCTCATCGCCACCGCCATCGTTCTGGTCGCCGGCAGCCTGGGCTCCAGCATCGGATTCTGGCTCGGGGACCCTCTCCACCGAGCGCTCTCCGGATCCGGACGGTCGCGTCTGGAAATGACCGGTGGGGCCGTATTCTCCGGCGTCATGGTGCTGGGTGCGTCCTGGTTTCTCGCCGTCACCTTCGACCGCGGGCCGGTCTCAGTCGTGGCTGCGCAAATTCAGAGCTCGCTTATCGTTCGCCAGATCGACGCCATCTTCCCGCGCCCGCCGAGCTGGCTCAATCAGGTCCAACAGGTTCTCGCGGGCGGGGTACCCTCTGTTTTCGCGGGCCTCGAACCGCAGCTGGGGTCGCTGCCCACGCCGGCGTCCATCGATACGTCCGGTGTGGCCGCGGCCGGCCGGCAGGTGTATCGGGTGGAGGGTCGTGGTTGCGGCGGCATCGTGACGGGAAGTGCCTATCCGGTGGCCGCCGACTACCTGGTCACCAATGCCCACGTGGTTTCTGGAACGACCGGGACGACGGTCACGCGCGGCCTCGGCTCGTTCCGAGCCGAGGTGGTGCTTTTCGACCCCGAGAACGACGTCGCCGTCCTTTGGGTCCCCGGGCTGGGGGCCAGCCCGCTCCACCAGGGCCAGGCCCAAAGAGGTACCCAGGGCGCGACGATTGGATACCCCGGCGGAGGTCCGGAATCGTCGTCTCCGGCCGTGGTCACAGCCTTGACGCCAGCTCGAGGAAGGGACATCTACAACCAGCGGCTGGTCACACGACAGATCGTGGTCTTCGATTCAAACGTTCGACCGGGCAATTCCGGGGGTCCGCTGATCGACCTTCGCGGACACGTTCTGGGAATCGTCTTCGCTGCCTCGACGTCGAATCCCGGTCAGGCGTACGCCTTGAGCGACACTCAAATTCAGCCCGACCTGAATGCCGGCGTGGGGGGCCGACAGGCGGTCAACACCGCCGACCGAGCCTGCGCCGCCTAGATCGGTGGGCGGGCGCGTTCCGGGTTGGTCCGAACGGCACTGCGGGCCGCCTCTCAGTAGTGCTGCGCCTCTTCGATCAGCATCACAGGGATGCCGTCCACGATCGGGAAGCGAAGCCGGTCTTGGGGGCAGTCGAGGGCCATCGCCTCTGGATTTAGAACCACCCCCTGGCGGCACTGGGGGCAGACCAGCACCTGCAGGAGTTCGGGAGAGATCACTTCTCGATGCTAGCAGCGCGAGGGCTCGTGGCGTGGCCAGGCCAAAAGCCGATTGAGGCCGTCACCGGTCAAGGGAGCGGAATCCGTGCCGGCTCCGCTGTTCGCACCCGCCCGCGGTATCACCCACAGGTCGTCGTTGGCCCGGCCCGCGGCGGGGCGATCAATCCAGCCGTTGGGCGCGGGAGGCTCCATCCGAGCACCACACAACCATTCACACTCCCCAGCCCCACCGCGGACGGGCTCCGGCTCGGCTACGATTTGCGACCAATGAGCCCATCCGGCGCCATCGATGTTCACACCCACGTTCTGCCTTTGGCGGTAATCGAACTGCTGCGTCGGGATGGGCGCTTTGGCGTGACCATTTCCGAGGATATGGTCTGGCGTGGAGGTTCACACCCACAGGTCAAGCTTCGTCCCGAACTCGTGGAACCCGCCGCCAAGATTGCTGAGATGGATTCGACCGGAGTGAGGATTTCAATCGTCTCGCCGTTCGTGGGGCTCTTCTTCTACGGATTGGACCTGACCTTGGCGGGTGCGGCCTGCGGTCAGAGCAATCAGGCGCTCGCCGAGTTCTGCGCCCACGACCGGGACCGCCTTCGCTGGATGGCCACCGTTCCGCTCCAGGATCCGACCGCGGCGGCGCTGGCCTTATCCGGGGCGGCGGCGCTGGGATGTGTGGGGGTCGAGATCGGCGCTAGCGTGGCCGGCCGCCAGTTGGACGATCCCCTCCTGGAGCCGTTTTGGTCTGCCGCCGAGCACCATTCGCTGCCGGTTTTCATTCATTCCGTTTCTGATTCCCTGCCGCCGCCGTCCAGCCTGGATCGCTACCACCTCAACAATGTCATCGGTAACCTGCTCCAAACCACCGTTGCCGCCGAGCGGCTGATCTGTTCAGGGACACTGGATCGGCATCCCGATTTGCGCGTGTTGTTGGCACACGGAGGTGGTTTCTTCCCCTATCAGGCCGGTCGGCTGAGGCACGCTCTCTCAGTCAGGCCAGAGATGGCCGGCATTGCCGGCGACCCCTGGGGATATGCCGGGCGCCTCCTGTTCGACAGCATCACACACGACCCGTTGGCTCTGGCCTACTTGGTGTCTCGGGCTGGCCCGGAGAACGTGCTGCTCGGAACCGACATGCCTTTCGACATGGGCACCACCAGCCCTCTGGTAGACATCTCGGCAGCGGTTGGGCCGGAGATCGCGGAACGGATTGCGAGCCGGAATGCCAGGAGGCTGTTCCGGCTTGACGGCTAGCCGAGAGGCCGCGTCCGTAACCTGCCACGGCTGCTCTCGACACGGCCCGCTGGTGGCTGGTGATAGCATACGAAGGTGGCTCTGCGGGCACCCGATCGGGCTGACCTGATATCCGCCATCGACGTTTCCCTGATCGATTGCGACGTTCATCCCGCCCCCAAAAGGGACGATGAGCTGCTCGAGTACATGGATGATCCATGGCGTTCTTGGGCCTCCACCATCCCCCTCATGGGGGGTCGCAACCTGCTCTTGCCGCCCGACGGCGGCCGTCGCCTGGATTCCTATCCCGAGCAGGGCCCGCCCGGCTCGGACCCGGCTCTGATGGAACGGCAGCTGCTCCAGGAGGCCGGGGTTGATCTGGCCATCCTCATTCCCGCTGCCACTCGGGGACTGGGGCTGCCGCTCAACCCAGACCACGCCGCCGCCTGCGCAGCCGCCGTGAATCGCTGGCTGGCGGCCACCTGGCTCTCGACTTACAACCGCCACGGCCGATACCGGGGCTCGATCATGCTGCCCGTTAACAATCCCCCGGCGGCGGTCCTGGAGATCGAGAGATGGGCCGGCCACCCTTACTTCGTGCAGTGCACCGTTCCCGCACACGCCGCGGCTCCCTACGGGAATGCGCAATACCTGCCCATCTGGGAGGCGGCCGCCCATCACGGCCTGCCGGTTGCGGTACACGTCAACGGTTCAGGGTCCGATCCCATGCTCAGTCCGGTCGGTCACCCGGCCCACTTCGTGGAGTGGCATTCAGTCGGGTATCCGCTCACCTACTCTGCACATCTGGTCAGCCTCATCTGTCAGGGCGTCTTTGAGCGGCTCCCCCACCTTCGCTTCGTCTTTGTCGAGGGCGGCTTCGCCTGGCTGGGCCCGCTGCTCTGGCACCTGGAGAAGAACCTTCAGCGGGTGCCAGGCGAGGTCACCCTGACGCGTCCGCCGATGGATTACGTCCTCGAGCAGGTCCGCTTCACCAGCCAGCCCGTGGAGGAGCCGGAGAATATGCGTGATCTGTTGCCATTGCTGGCGATGTGTCACGCCGAGCGACTGCTGATGCTGGCAACGGATTATCCGCACTGGGATTACGACGAACCCACCCGCGCTCTTCCTCGGCTGCCCCAGGGGTTGCACCGCCGCGTGTTTTCTGAAAACGCGCGCGAACTATATGGGCTTCCATCCACGCGCCATCGGCCGCTCGCGGGCGACTGAGTCCCCATGACTTCGCACATTGCGGGTCGCGTTTCGGAAATTCCGGAGGGGTCTCGACGCCTGATCGACGTGGCCGGCAAAGGGGGCGTGGGGGTGTTCCACGTCGGCAGCGAGTTCTTCGCGCTCCGCAACTCCTGCCCTCACCAGGGAGGTCCACTCTGCCTTGGGGCGGTCACGGGCACCTCGGAGGTGAGGTGGAATGGAGATGGGCCTGCGCTCCTGGAGTGGGTTAGGGAGGGAGAAATTCTCCGCTGCCCCTGGCATCGCTGGGAGTTCGATCTCCGTACCGGCCAGAGCGTCTTCAGATCGAAAATGCGGGTCAGCACCTATGAGGTGCGTGTAGCACCTTCGGCCGAGACCTTCCCGGTCCGCATCGAAGACGGTCTGCTGGTGGTGGAGATCCCTTGATCATCGATTGCGCGATTCACCCATTTCTGGACAATTCCGAACTGCGCCGCCGGCTCCCTCAGCCGTACGCCGGCCTGGCCTTACCCGAGTTCGAGAATCAGCGCTACATCCCGCCCGGCGGGTGGTACGCGCCGGGGCTGGCCACCTCCAAGGGCGGGGACGTCGAAGCCAGCGCCCGCCAACTCTTCGATCAGTGGGGCGTGGATGCGGCGGTCCTACTACCCCATGCCCGCGGCCTGATCGAGTCCGCCACTCACGCCTCGGCGGTGGCCCGGGCCATCAACGAATGGTTGGCTGAAACGTGGATCGATGCGCCAGCCGCTCAGGGCAGGCTACTGGGCTCCATCCGCGTTTCTACCACCGACGCCAACGCCGCGGTGACGGAAATCGAGCGCTGGGCAGGCCACCCGGCGTTTGTTCAGGTGGTGGTGCCGCTCGCCTCCAACGCCCCCTACGGGCGGGCCCAATTCTTTCCCATCTGGGAGTGTGCCTGCCGCCATGGCCTCCCAGTTGCCGTTTTGGCAGACGGACAACTGGCCATGGAGTTGCCCCCGACGCCGGTCGGCTACCCGAGCACCTTCGTCGAGCTGGCCACCCTGCAACCAATGCTGACTGCCATGCACGTGACCAGCCTGTTCGCTGAAGGGGTGTTCGACCGGCTCCCCGGGCTCCTCTTCGTATTCGCCGACGGCGGGTTCGATCAGATCCGGCCGATACTCTGGCGCTTGCGCAAGGACTGGCGCGCGACCCGATCGGAGTTGGCCGCCCGAGACGATCCCATGTCCTACATCCAGCCCCACGTCCGATTCGTGACCGGCTTCGCTGACGGTCCGCTCGACGCTCAGGCGCTGACCGCCTTCACCGCCATCGAGCATTCCGATCAGCTGATCATGTTCGGAAGCCACCATCCGCGCTGGGACGTGCAATCCCCGCAAGAAGCGTTTGCGGGGTGCCCGGACGAACTGAGGGACCTCCTGTTGGGGCGCAACGCCGCCCAGATCTACGGCCGTGGACTGGCATCGACCCAGCCCGGGCGGCGAGCGGGTGGCAGTGACGGTCGCTGAGCGGCGCCCCTCGACCCTCCGCCGGTGGCTTCTCTGACGGAGCGTTGCACATGTAAGCCGAGCGGGTTTGAACCGCCGCCCGGCATGGACGGGGGGAGGGCCTGATGCTACGAATCGGATATAAAGCGTCGGCGGAGCAGTTCGAGCCACGGACTCTGCTGGAGTTCGCCGTGGAGGCCGAGAGCCAGGGCTTCGAGAGCGTCTTCGTAAGCGACCACCTCCAGCCCTGGCGGCACTCAGACGGCCATGCGCCCTTCTCAATCGCCTGGTTGGCCGCGGTCGGTGAACGCACCCGGCGCGTGGCCCTGGGGACCAGCGTTCTCACCCCCACCTTTCGTTACCACCCGGGGGTGGTCGCCCAGGCCTTCGGAACTCTCGGGTGCTTGTATCCGGGCCGCATGATTCTTGGCGTCGGAACCGGCGAGCACCTCAACGAAGGGGCCCTCGGCTTTGAATGGCCGGACCAAAAGGAGAGGTTCGCTCGCCTGCGGGAGGCGGTTCGGCTGATCAAGCAGCTGTGGACAGACGAGATCGTGACCTTCGAGGGCGAGTACTACCGGACCGATAATGCGACCATCTACGACCGTCCGGCGAGCCCGGTCCCGATCTATGTCGGTGCCACCGGCCCTCAGACCGCCAAGTACGCGGGTCGGGTCGCGGATGGATTCATTTGCACCTCGGGCAAGGGCGACGAGCTCTATCGCGACGTGCTGCTTCCAAACGTGCGGCAGGGTGAAGAGGCGGCCAATCGCCCTGAGGGGAGCGTGGAGCGACTCATCGAGGTCAAGGTGTCATTCGATCACGACCGTGCTCGGGCCATGGAGGACACCAAGATCTGGTCCGCATTGGCCCTCTCGGCAGAGGACAAGGCGGGCATCAAAGATCCGCGCGAGATGGAGGAGAAGGCACGGCAGGCGGAGGCCGTGGCCCATCGCCGCTGGCTGGTGTCCGACGATCCGGACGAGCACGTGGAGCAAATTCGCCCCTACATTGACCTCGGATTCACCCATCTGGTATTTCACGCTCCGGGCAATGATCAGATGCGGTTTCTGCAGCTCTACGGGGCAGAGATACTTCCCCGCCTGCGCCGATTGGGCTAGGATTCCGCCCCCGCCGCCGCGGCGACGGAAACGCCAGCACAACCGAGGCGGAGTCTGACGGTGGCTGAGGGCTTGATCCGCCTATCGGGTGTTTGGTGGGTTCCCGTCGGTGCGCTTGGGTGACGCGGGATCAGGACCCCTTGGGATCCCCGGGGAGACCGGAGCCGCTGCTGCCGCAGGACCAGTACTGGCCGCCATTGTAGGTCCAGCTCCGGCAGCCGGGCCCTGATGGAACGCTGCCGACGGCGTGCGGCGCGGCCGACGTGCCATCCGGCGAGGGGCCCGTGCCCCGCTTCCCGTTGACAGAGACCCAGGTGGGGAGGGGTGGTGCCTTCTGGTATGGGGTCGTGCCGTCCAGGAAGTAATCGGTACCGCCCCGGACCGCCTGCTTGAACACGTCGGAGGGCATGCCATACCAGGCGTTCCCCAGCTTCAGCTGCTGCAAAGCCTCCAGAAAGAATCGATGCCAGGTTGGCGCCGCGACGAAGATGGCATCTTGGCCCCACGTGATCGGAGAGGAGTTGGCGTTGCCGACCCAGACCGCCACGGCCAGTCCGGGCGTGAATCCAACCGTCCAGCCGTCCGTGAAGTTGTCGGTTGTTCCGGTCTTTGCGGCCACCTGGTATCCGGGCACGACCAGCGAGTTGTAGGTGCCGAAGGTCGTGCTCCGGTTGGCGTTGTTGGACAGCATCTGGGCCATGATGTAGGCCACCCCCGGATCGAGCGCCGTGTGACCCTTATCGGGCGTGGGAGCTGTCAATCCCGGCGGACCCGACAAGCCCACGATGACCTGGGGCTTGTGGGTGACGCCCGCGTCGGCCAGGGTCGCCGCCCCCGTGGCCATTTGGAGAGGGGTCTCGCCATATCCACCCAGGGTCAGGGAAGGCTGGAAAACGCTGGCAGAAACGTCACTCTTGAATGTTCCCGTCGAGGGGTAGAACGGGGGTGCTCCAACCTGCTGGGCGACCTTGGCGACGTTGGCGACACCCGTCGCCGTCTCCACCTCGACGGCGGGCACGTTGAATGAATTGCCCAGGCAGACCTGGAGCGCGCAGGTGCCGTGATAACGGCGGTCATAGTTGGTGGGCGAATAGACCGAGGTTGAACCGGGAGACTGCACCTTGATGGGTGCATCCAGGATCGGGGTATTCATGGTGTAGAGGCGGCTGGCGATGGCGGCCGAATAGGTGAAGATCTTGAACGACGACCCGGGATCGCGCGGCGGCCAGACCGCGAAGTTGTAGTCCGCCCCCGGCACGGTAGGTCCGGCCGACCCGACCATCGAGAGGACCTGTCCCGTCTTTGGATCCATCGCCACCAGGGCTCCGTCGGTCACGTTGTACCGGGCGTTGGCGTGCACCCCGGATGTGACCGCGGTTTGGGCCAACTGCTGCAGGTTCCAATCAAGGCTGGTGGTGACCCTCAGACCGCCCTGTTTCATCACCTTGGCGCCAAACTGCGCGGTCAGCTCACTCATCACGTAGCCGGTGAAGGCCGGCGCGAGATCGAGGTCCTGGGCGGCGAACATGTGGGCGGGAGGGGAGAGATCCTCTTCGGCCGCCTTGTCGGCCTGCGCCTGGGTGACGAGGTGATTGCGAACCATCGCCGCCAGGACTGTGTCCTGGCGCGCCTTGGCCGCCTTCCAGTGAACAAATGGATCGAGCAAGGAAGGATCCTGCGGCAAACCAGCCAGCATTGCGGCTTGGGCCAGGTCAAGTTGTGAGGTGTCGACGTGGAAGTACATTTCCGCCGCCGCCTTGGGGCCGTAGGCGAAATTGCCGTAGTTGAGGATGTTGAGATAGGTCTGAAGAATCTGGCTCTTGGAGTACGAATCTCCCACCTGAATTGCCAGATCCGCCTCGCGCACCTTGCGAATGAAGCTCCGGCTGTCGCCGACCACCTGCCCTTTCACCAACTGTTCGGTGATGGTCGATCCCCCCTCGACGATGCGACGGGCCTTCAGGTCGACCACGGCGGCACGGAAGATGCTCGACGGACTGACCCCGGGCTCGTTCCAAAAGCTTGAGTCTTCAACCGCGACGGTGGCGGCCGGCAACCAACGGCCCATCTGGGTGAGGGTTTGTTCGTAGTGGTAGTAGCCGGGCGTGTGGACATCGGCCAAAAGCACGGTGCCGGTGCGATCGTAGAGCAGGGTGTCGCTTGGCATGTGGTTGGCCATCACTGCACTTGGGCTCGGCAGCGGGCGGCTGGTAACGGCCGAAACGACGCCATAGGAGACGGCGGCGACGACCGTGACGGGGACCAAGAATACGATCGTCAGTATGGCCCAGAGGCCTATCCGAGGCCTGCGCCGCTGGCCCTGACGCGCCCGCGTCCGTCTCCCGGCGTCGCTGGTTCGAGTCCTACGGGGAGCATGCTTTGGATAGTGTCCGCCCTCTCCCGACGCTCGGCCTTCGAGCTCGGCTGCGTGGTCGCCGAAGTGGGCTGGATAGCGACTTGAACTCATCCCTCGTGGGTCTCAACGCCCGGCTGCTTCGCTTTGTAACGTCGCACTCTGCTGCCCTCCCGGCCCAGTTGATCGTCGCCGCCGCTCGGAGACCAGGGAACAGCCTCGGCAGCGGCGCAAGCTGGTGCCCCGCTGGCCTTTGGGACCTGATGTGGATTCCTACGTTCTGGCTGACGCCGCTTGAAAGGCTCGCTGAAAGGTCGGCCTCGGAACAGACTCAAACGATCGGTTCAGGGCACCATCAGCGAAGTCCCACGTCGAGTGACATTATAGCGGAGCCGGAGTAAATATGGCAGCTACGCTATCAATAATTGGCATCGGAGCTCGGCTCCTGACCCAATTCGGTCAGCGCCGAAATCGGGTCACGCCAACCCCGACCAGCTACCTGGACGCCGGCCGATGGGTCACCCCCTCCGAGATAACTTCCTCCGAGCTTACTTCCATCGCGCTGTCGGTCTCCGTCACACCCAATCCGACCAACCCGAGCTGGTGGTCTCGAGCCGTCGGGTCAACGGTCAGTTCGTGGCTCGGAGTTCGGAGACAGTAGCTTCGCCCGCCGCCAGCCACGTTGGCTGTATGAGCCAATACTCGACGCCCCAGAGTAGGAATACGGCCGGGCCCCGTCGGGCATAGCTCTTGGCACTCTGCAGAAGGTTCTGGGTGGTGAAGCCGGGTTCTCCATTCCAGGGCATGGCCTGCATCTCGGTCACCCACAGTGGCTTGTCATGCTGAGAACTCAGGTTCGACCAGTAGGCCAGCGTCAGGGCCTTCCAGTCGATCCTCTGCGAGGCTGGGGTGGTCGCCAAAGGAGTGGACGGAGTCACGACGTAGGCGTCGAGACCTGCCACGTCACCTGCAGCCAAAGCCTGGTTCATGTGGCCCACGGTCTGGGGACCGCCGTGTCGAAGCCAAGCCAGCAGTTTCCAGTACGGCGAAACTTGAGTTCGATCGAGGGCCACTGATGCGTTGTTGTAGCTGGTCACGACGACGGGGTGGTGGGGATCAAGTCGGTGCGCGAGGGCAACCTCGCTTGCGACCTCGGCCGTCGGCACGGCGTCGCTTTGGGAGGTCGGTGAAACGTTGTCGAACGGTTCGTTCTCCATCTGCCAGGCAGTCAGTATCGCCAGGTGTGAATACCGCTCCAGAGCGGATGCCAGATACCTTTGATAGTCGGGGTTTGCGACCATCGACTTAACGCTTGCGTTGGCGTCAATCCAGCTCGGGGCGTAGATCTCGGGAAAGCCCAGGTTGCGAATTCCCACCACCAGCATCACCGAGGCCGGAGAATTCGGGTACTCCGCGTTGTACGCCTCGACCGTGCTGATCAGTCCGTCGGCTTCTGAAAAATCGAGAATTTGGCGGTTGGCCGCCACCGAGTCCCAATAGATGGGCAGTCGGACCAGGTTCGGATGGACCAGCCGCAGCAGTTCGGAGAGGGCTGGGAGCGGATCCTCTCCGTAGTAGCTTGCGGTCCGTGGGCTGAATGAAAAGCCCACCAGCGGCGGCGTGGCGCGGCCCGTGGGGGTCGAATTTGCCGTGGCCAGGCCAGCCGCCGCTGGCGTGACCAAGAGAATGACCGCAGCCAGTGCGATCAACACCACACGGGTTCCTCGCCGCCGGAGATCCAAAGCTGGGCAGCTCTAAAGCCCGTGGGCAGAGTCGGCCGTGCTGGGACTGGCGCCACCCGCGGTGGGGTCGGTCCGGTGGCAACCCGGAGGGTAGACTCCCAGGCTTCCCAGCTGGCGCGGTTTCAGGCCCCGGGTTCGCTCCAATATCAACTCTCGGATCATGTCGACGAACTGGGGATGAATGCCCACCGTCGGGGCTCTGACCAGGTTCAGTCCGAGCCTCCCCGCCACGGCGCGTGCCTCCGTGTCCAGGTCGTACAGCACCTCAATGTGATCGGAGATGAAGCCGATCGGCACCACCACCACGTCGCTGAAGCCCTGTTCGGCCAGACCTTCCAGATGTGCTCCGATTTGAGGTTCGAGCCAGGCGCTGTTGGGCGCACCGGATCGACTCTGCCAGACCAGGTCCCAGCGCTGGAACTCATCCAATCGGGCCGCCACCAGCGATGCGGCTTCCTGCAGTTGTCGCGTGTAGCCGCAGGCCGCGGCCATCGTCACGGGAATGGAGTGTGCGGTGAAGGCGACCGCCGTGCTCGCCCTGCGCTCGAGCGGAATCGATCCCAGCGCGGCGGAAGCCAGATCGGCGACCGCTTCGATGAATCCGGGATGGTTGAAGTAATGCCGCAGCCAGGTGATGGTCGGTGCTCCCGGACCAACCTCGCTCCTCGACCGCTCCAGATCATCCAGGTACTGACCGCAACTCGAATATGAGCAATATGGCGAAGCGATGAAGGCCAAAGCGTTTTTGACGCCTGATCGCATCATGTCTTCCAGCGTTGTCGCCAAGTAGGGCTTCCAGTTGCGATTTCCCAAATAAACCGGGAGCGCTGGACCTTCCACTTCGAGCCGTGCTTGTATCGAGAAGGCCAGCGCCCGGGACTGGGCGTTGATGGGGCTGACCCCTCCGAAAAGCTCATAGTGCTGGGCCACCTCGGCAAGGCGCTCCCGCGGTACTTGTCTGCCGCGGACGGTATTTTCCAGAAACGGCATCACGTCGCTGGGCCCCTCGGGGCCACCAAAGGACACGATTAGAAGGGCATCCCAAGAGTCGGGCACCATTCCATCCTAGTCAGTGGGGGTCGCCGGACCGGTAATAATGGCCGTTCGGGGTCGGCGTGGCGGAATGGCAGACGCGCCAGATTTAGGATCTGGTGGGGAGACCCGTGGAGGTTCGAGTCCTCTCGCCGACACCCGCGAGCCGCCGCCGCCGCAATCTTGGCTCGTAACGTTCGTTATTACTCTCTGCATGACTGCCGGGGACGCACCTGGCTCTTCTTGGATTGGCCGTGATGTCGGCGGGTATCGGGTCCTTCAAGAACTGGGCGGGGGAGGAATGGGGCTGGTGTTCCTGGCTGAACATCGTCTTCTCGGCCGCCGGGCAGCGCTCAAGTTGATACGTCCCGAAGTCGCGGGCGATCCAACCTTCGCGGCGCGCTTTCGTCACGAGGCCCGGGCGATCGCGAGGCTGGATCATCCGGGAATTGTTCGCCTGTGGGACTTCGCCATCTGGGAGGGCATCCCCTACATGGTCATGGAGCCCGCTCCCGGGCGAGATTTGGAGCAACTCATCCGCACCGGACCCGCGCCGCCAGCGGTGGTGCTCAGGTTGCTGCGGCAGGCGGCCGAGGGTCTGGACCACGCCCATCAACTTGGTGTCGTGCATCGCGATATAAAACCCACAAACATCCGGGTCGATTTCGACGGGCGCTCTCGCATTATTGACTTCGGCCTGGCTTGTGTGGAGGGGGCGACCTTGGCGACCAGCCCCGAGGCGTTCCTCGGGTCGCCCGACTATGTCGCACCCGAGCAGATATCGGGAGGCACCGTCGATGCACGTTCAGACGTCTATTCACTGGCGGCGGTGATATTCGAATCGATTACCGGGCGCCGACCGTTTATTGGCAGCAGCTGGATCGAGGTGGCCAGCAAGCGTCTACTCGAGCCGGCACCCGTGGCCCCGGGGGTGCCGGAACCGTTCGCCCAGGTCTTGGCGTCGGCGATGTCGCGCGATCCGGGTCCAAGACCCCCTGGCGCCCTCGCCCTGGTGGAAGCACTCTGGCGTTCTTTGGAGTTCGCCCGAACCATCGCCTGACCTGGCGGGGAGTCCGGCAGCGTGCCTCGCGAGCTGTTTCCTCCGGAGGGCAGCCACGACACTTCGACTCACGGACCGCCTCGATGGTATGTTCGACCGGCGCCGAGATGGCGGAACAGGCAGACGCGACGGTCTCAAAAACCGTTGGGAGAAATCCCGTGGGGGTTCGACTCCCCCTCTCGGCACCAAATACCCTCGGGGCGCTTTCTCAAAGGCACCCCGAGGGGTAGCTTGAACTCAGAAACCGGCCGAATCGGGCCGGTTTCGCCTTTTCTGGTCCCCGTTAAGCGGGGGTCGGGGGAGAGCCAAGGAGGAGTCAAGTTGCTGGAAAAAAGCGAAAGACCGTTGGGGTTTTCGAAAACCGTTGGGCACGCCCAGACCGGCTTTGGGGGACGCCAGCGGCCGTCCACCGACCCCGGCGGCCGCCCCCGCGCCATCCCCGAGGCTGGCTTCTCCGACCTGGTCGGGGTCCAGCCCGAGCCGCTGCGGCCCCTGGTTGAGGGTCCAAGCGCGCGCCCGGACGCCGGTCCCCGCCTCGAGCTCTTGGTCCGGGAGTGGCTGCAGGACCTGGCCGTGCTCGGCCGCAGCGAGCGGACCATCGGCTGGTACCAGCAGAAGATGAGGCAGTTCCTGGCCAGCGGCGGGCCGGCGATCCTGTCCGAGCTGACCGCCTTCGAGTTCAAGCGCTTTCTGGCCGAGCTCCAGGGTCGCGGGCTCTCGCCGAACACCGTGCACGGCTTCTTCGAGGTCATCAAGGCCTTTGGCAACTGGGCTTTGCGAGAGGGCTGGGAGGTCGATCCGGCGCTGCTCCGAGTACGCGGGCCCAAGGTCCCGGTCACGGAGATGGAGACGTACTCCGAGGCCCAGCTGGAGGCGGTCTTGGCGGCCGCACCGGAAGGCTGGCCGCGGATGGCGGTCCTCACCCTGCTCGGAACCGGGATGCGACTCTCCGAGCTGTGCAGCCTCACCCTCCAGGACATCGAGGACGACGGAGAGGCCAGCTTCCTCAAGATCCAGCGGGGCAAGGGGGCCAAGTTCCGCCGGGTTCCGGTCAGCCGCCGGCTCCGCAAGGAGCTGGTCCGCTACCTCAACCGGGTCCGGCCCGACACGGAGTCAACCCAGCTCCTGGTCCGCCGCGACGGCAAGCCGATCCGGGTGGAGACGATCACCGAGCTCTTCCAGCGGATCCGCAAGCAGTCCGGTTTCCCGGTCCACGCCCACAAGTTCCGTCACACGTTTGCTACCGAGTACCTACGCCAGGGCGGCGATATCGAGAGGCTCCGGCGGATCCTGGGCCACACGAGCTACGTGATGGTCATGAGGTACGTGCATCTGGACAAGACCGATCTCTACCGGGACTTCGATTTACGGTCACCGTTCTAATGCGGCCTCGGGGGCCGGAAGGCGCCCACGGCCTATGCGGGATCCCCCAGTGACCCATGGAGCACCCGGAACCTTCGAGGATCGGGCGGCAGCTGCTGCCATATCGTCTCTTCGGCTACTTCGGGAACCTCAGAAGCCGGCAGATGAAGCTCGAATAGGGCGAGAGTCTCGCCCAGGCCGGTGGCGGCGGGCGCGAGCACTCCGTGTAGGTCCAATTGGTGGGCTGCCTGGCCAATGCGCTGGCAAGGCTCGTGCTCGCCCCGAAGGTCTTCGAGCGTGATTCTCAGTCGTTCAAGGGAGGATATCTGGCGTAGATCCAGGATCTGGGTCACTTTCACTCGGCATGTGAACAACTTTCGTGGTCCCACCAGATCGCCGCTCATTCCCTCAACGTCATCAACAAGGTGGCGGTACGCCTCTACGACCACCGACTCGGTCGCGACACCATCGAGGTGGCGTAAATCCAAGCCGCCGAGTCTCTACAAAACTCAGGGCGATCAATCGGTTCGAGTCCTCTTGGGTGGACCCAAGTTCCCACAATACGAACCCACCGGGCGTATTCGACGGAGCCCCCTACGAACTGCGCGACTCCTCCGACGATCTAGGTGTAGTTCCCAGGGACCCTGTTGACAAATAGAAGGCCTTCCTAGACGGTCTGGGCGTTCAACCACCAGATCGCAGGAGGGCCTTCAGCATGCATCGTATTCCTCGTCTCAGCATCTATGGCCGGCAG
>Ga0307372_10000273_pt1 | contig 92220 bp, 64 predicted proteins | sample OX1MG_FD_202533 | JGI IMG/M metagenome (GOLD analysis project Ga0307372, IMG submission 202533) | Soil microbial communities from Risofladan, Vaasa, Finland - OX-1 | ecosystem: Environmental > Terrestrial > Soil > Coastal area > Acid sulfate soil | place: Finland: Risofladan, Vaasa | collected... | reverse complement strand
GTGGGACACGGTTTACGCAGCTATCCTCAAGCAGCGTGGTGCCCCCCACATCTGGACTCCCGCATCCTCACCCTCAGATACACCCCCAAAACCCCGGAAAAAGTGCGCATGAGCGAGACTGCACCCGCTGAAGAGGCGCATTACTGGCAGAGCTTCGAGCGGCTGCGCCGTCACCCAACGGAAGAGAACGCCAAAACCGCGAGGCGTGCGTTTCTGTGTCTGGCGAAACGCCATCACCCCGACCAGGGCGGTAGCCACGCCGGCTTCCTTCGCGTCAAAGATGCCTACGACCGGGCACTTGATGCGTGGCGGCGGTCCGCCGCATAGGAGGTCTCCGTGCCGAGCCGGGAAACGACGCCAAGCAACAAAGCTTTCCGCCCGGAAAATGCCTGAGAAACCGGCGACTTACAGCACAACCGGAGGCGATGCATGGCCGTGCGTCTTCAATTAACCAGTTGACACCCATACCCGACCTGTGGCACTCTTTACGTATAAACATACGTATGGACTCGACATGACCAGAAAGCTGACCATATCCATTGACGACCGGGTTTATGACGGCCTGCGAGCCATCATCGGACGGGGCCACATCGGTAAGTTTCTCGAAGGCCTGGCCCGGCCATTTGTCGTAACCGACAGCCTGTCGGCCGCCTATGCCGAGATGTCCGCCGACAAGGCACGGGATGCGGAGGCGGAACAATGGTGCGAATCCCTCGCCGGCGACGGGCTCGATGCAACGCGGTGAGGTGTGGCGGGTAAGCTTCGCGGGAAGCTCGGGAGGCGAAGTGCGGAAGACCAGGCCCGCCGTCATCGTCAGCAATAATGCTGCCAATCAGCACGCCAACCGGGTTCAGGTCGTGCCGCTCTCCAGCAAAACGGATAAGCTCTACCCATGCGAGGCGCGGGTCACGGTCGAGGGAACGGAATCGAAGGCGATGGCCGACCAGATCATGACCGTGGCCAAGGAGCGGCTCAGCGAACGGCTGGGGTCACTTTCCCCACATGACATGCACGGCGTTGACATCGCGATTCGCATTCAACTTGGACTGGCGGCCTGATTGGCCCGCCGTCCGGCAGCCACTTGATTGAGCCGGAGCCCGCGAAACCACAATCGCACACCGCCAAACTGTCCAAGATGCCCCATGAAAACCCGGCTTTTTCGCCTTCCGCAGGCACAAAGAATTGCACAAAGAATTCATGGAAAACGGTGGAAAACAGGCCAAAACGGTGGGAACCGTGGAAACCATGAAAAATCACAACTGCCTAATATAATTGGAGTTATGTAAATGATAAGGGTCGGGATTGTTGGAATTGGTTTCATGGGCATGATCCATTACCTCGCGTACCAAAAGGCGCGAGGGGCGAAAGTCGCGGCGATCGCCACGCGCGACGGCAAACGCCTGGCGGGCGATTGGCGCGGAATTCAAGGCAACTTCGGCCCGCCGGGCACGTTGATGGACCTGGGCCCCATCGGCCGCCACCCGCGCTGGCAGGATCTGCTGGCCGATCCCAAGATTGATCTGGTCGATATCTGCCTGCCTCCCTCGCTGCACGAAGAAGTGGCCGTGGCGGCACTGGCCGCCGGTAAGCATGTGCTTTGTGAAAAGCCGATCGCGCTTTCGATGGCCGAGGGGAAAAAAATGGTCCAAACGGCAAAACGGGCCGGCAGGCAGTTGCTGGTCGGTCATGTGCTCCCCTTCTTCGCCGAATATGCCCACGCGCGGCGGCTCATCGCCGGCGGCAAGTATGGAAAACTCTTGGGCGGCCACTTCAAACGCATCATCTCCGATCCGCTCTGGCTCAAGGATTTTTACGATCCGCGCGCCGTCGGTGGTCCGGTCGTCGACTTGCACATTCACGACGCCCATTTCATCCGGCTCATCTGCGGCATGCCTAGGGCGGTGTACAGCACGGGACGCACCCGCGGTGGAGTCGTCGAATTCATCCACTCCCAGTTCCTGTTCAACGACCGCGATCTGATCGTCACCGCCGCCGGCGGCGTGATCCAGCAACAAGGCCGTGGCTTCACCCATGCCTTCGAGATCTACCTGGAAAGGGCGACGTTGCTCTACGATTTCGCCGTGCTGGGCGGCGTACCCACGGCGAGCGTTCCGTTGACCGTGCTCACGCCCGACGGCAAGGCCGTGCGGCCCAAGCTTGCCGAGATCGACGCTTTTGCCGCCGAGTTGACCGAGGCCGCGCGCTCGGTTCGAGGCGGCCGACCATCGGAGATTCTTTCCGGCGAGTTGGCCCTCGACGCCCTGGCCCTCTGCCACCGCGAAACCGAGTCGGTTCGTCAAGGGCGGCTGGTGAAGATCTGAGATGGGCCGGCGATGTTGCCGGCCGGCGGGAGCGGCCGCAGGTAGGGCCTGAGTTGTTCGAGCGTCTTGGGTCCGATGCCGCGGACACGGCGCATGTCGTCATGGTCGACGAACGGCCCTTCGCGCCGCCGCGATTCGACGATCCGACGCGCGAGCCCCTCGCCAATGCCTGGCAATTGCGCCAGCTCCGCCCACCGCGCCGTGTTCACATCGACCAGGAAGCGCGCCTGCCGCGGCGGCTCGCGGTCGATCTCGATCAATCGCCGCCGCCAACCGCCGTGCGCCGTCCAATAGCACGCCAGCGCCACCAGCGCCGCCAGCGCCAAGCCGCCGACGGCGGCCTGGTCGGCGCGGCGCAGCAGCCATGCCTGGGGCGGCTTGGGCGGTTTGCTGGGGTGCGTTGACATCTCAAGGGGTATTATCCAGAATTTCCATGCAGATGGCTACCAGGGACTTCCAGCAAATCGAATGGGACGCGGCGATCATCGACGATTGCCGGCAACTGGTTCGTCTGGCGGTTCGCGAGGATCTCGACCGCTGGCACGACTGGACCACGCTGGCCTTGGTGCCGGAGGGCGTGGCGGGCAGAGCCTTGGTGGTTGCGCGGCAGGGGGGCGTCGTCGCGGGCCTCGCCGCCGCGCCCGTGGTATTCGATGAATACGACCGGCGGATCGAATGGACCAGCTCAGCGCGCGACGGCGAGTGGGTCGAGCCGGGCCAGGCCGTGGCCGAGTTGGCCGGCCCCGCTCGTAGCTTACTCACGGTCGAGCGGCCGTTGTTGAATTTGCTGGGTCATCTGTCGGGCATCGCCACGTTGACGCGGGCCTACGTCGATGCGGTCGCCGGTACGCCGGCCCGCGTCTACGATACCCGCAAGACGACGCCCGGCTGGCGGCGGTTGGAGAAGTACGCCGTGCGTTGCGGCGGAGGCGCCAACCACCGGCTGGGGCTCTACGACGCCGTACTGATCAAAGACAATCACCTGGCCCTGTGGGCCGGCTCCCATGGCGCCACGGCGGTGGCCAAAGTCCGCGAGTTCCTCAACGACCTTGAGCCGGATGACCCGCGTCGCGGGCTGATCGTCGAGGTCGAGGTCGACACGTTGGAACAACTCGACCTCGTGTTGCCGGCCGGTCCCGACCTTGTACTCTTGGACAACATGTCGCCCGCACAGCTTCGGGAGGCCGTGGCGCGCCGCAATGCGGCCTGCCCGCAGGTACAGCTTGAGGCCTCGGGAGGGATCGACCTGACGACCATCGGCGAAGTCGCGCGCACCGGCGTCGAACGGATCAGCGTCGGCGCCTTGACCCATTCCGCGAAGTGGCTCGACGTCGGGCTGGACTGGTAAGCCAAGCAAAGTGGGAATCTTGCGTTTACCGGGCATTCCACGTCAGCGATAACGGTCCATCCGAATTGATGAGATATCCAAGGTCTAACGGGTCGATCGGTTATCTACCGCACGCGAGCGATTATTGCGATAGCCCGGATTATTCATGGTCCGGGGAGGAACTCGCGCACGGTGCTGTAGCAGAATTCGCAAGAATTCTGGCGTAACTCGCGTCCACGGCCTGACTTCTTGCGAAGCCGGCTACGGGACCATGAATAATCCGCGATAGAGGATAGGAAGGTCTGCACCATGATGACTTTTCGAACAGCTTTATGCTTCGTAACTTTGGCCTGGGGGTGCATCGCGATGGCCGGCCAAGGAACCGTGCGGTTTGCCGCGTCACGAACGCGCCAGCCCAATACCGAAACGCCGCCGCCGGAAGAAACCGAGTTGATGCCGCCGCCGGAAGAAACCGAGTTGATGCCGCCTTTGAACCCGACGGAAAACGACGACACCCCCGAGGGTGTACCCACCGAAAAGGTGGATCCCAGTGAACCTTCCGGCACGACCGTCAACCCGTTCGACTACGGCACGAGGCAGGGCAGCAACGTGCCGTCGTCGCCCTACATCGCGGGGCTATCGTACATGATGACGCCGCAGCCGTTCCGAGTGCCGATCCCGGATCGGTTTTACTATCCTTGCCCGCACTTTGTGCGCCGTTGCCCTTATTATCCAAAGGGCTTCTATTGGGGCGCCGATTGGAACCGCCGTTTCCTTCCGCCGAACAACTTGATCCACGGAAACTTCCGATTCAACCCCTATCTTTCCAATCACAAGGCGCAAAAGCACGGCGCCCGCGGTGGCCACTCCGGCAACCGTTGCCCGAAGGTCGTGGCTCAGGCTCATACCGCATCGGCTACGACGTCGCAACCGATGGCGAGCGGGGGGCGTAAGCCCCCTGTTCATTCCGCATCGGCTACGACGTCGCGTTAGCCGCGTGATACTTCACGCGGCCGACAATGGGACATTTTGCCACGAGAAAGCGAATGTCTCATTCTCGATCGCGTGAAGTATAATCGAACACGTCCAGGAACCGCCCGCCGCTGGTGTACCACCCTTCGCCGGCCGACTCGCACCAGATGACTTGGGTGCGCAGTGACAGCGTTTCGCCGTTGGCGCCGCATAATGTGACGATCACCTGGCCGGGCTCGAGCCGCATCATGTGCAGAAGCCCGACTCCCAGGGGTGAAATGTCGCGGGCGAAGGCCGAGAAGCGAGGCACCTCCTCTCCCTCGACGCTGATCGTGACCGGCCCGGAAAAGGGCGATCGCCCGGTTCCGCGGCGGTCAAATCCCGTGGTTCCCAGCGAACGGTCAAGCAGGCGATTGATCGCGTCGCGGACGCGCCGCTCGGCTCCGCTACCGATCAACCAGGCACTGACATCGGACGTTTGCGACATGATGTTCCCCTCATGGTGAAAATCGGAGATGAACCGCGTGGCAACAGAAGTCTAGGTCATTTTTTCAACAACTCGCTCTACTTCACGCGCCCGACACGAACCCGCGGCGCAAGCTGCGGGGGTCCGCGGAGCGGCCCACGAAACGGTAGGGATCATTTTCCCGAAAAAGCACGGGCGTTGCGCAGCAACGAACGTGCGAAAAACGAAACGCCAGCGAAGCGAAAAAAAACGACTTCCGAATACCCCATGACGTCTGAGCGAGCCGCGTAAGCGGCATCCAATTGCCGCGCCACCCTTCGCCTTACCCCACGCTCTTTTGGATCTCTTTGGGAGGGGTTTCGGAATCGTTTTTTTTCGCAAAGCGCCGACGCTCGTGTGCGCTATTAGTCTTCGTAACCGCGCCGGCGCTCCGCTGCGCGCCGCTGTTCGCGCGCGACGAGATCGTCACGAACCCGGCGGCCGCATCGGCGCGCCCGAGCTGGGTAAGACGATTTCGCGCGTTTTCAGCTAAAAAAAGTCCCCAGGCCGCCCATCCTTCCGGAAGGGACGACGGAAGGAGGGAGGCGGCGGCGGCCTGGGGTTTGCACTGACCGCGTCGTTTAGGTACCCTAGGACAACGGGTTAAAAAGACCGAACTGTATTTCACCGCCGGCGGACGCGCCCGCCACCCCCTGTGCCTGTGCGAGAACGGCGTCCGAAACCGACAGGGTGATCCGACGGCGGCGCGACGCGGGCTCCCGGTCCGCGAGCCGCGGACATCGACTACGAAGGGGGGCGCGGCCACGAAAAAACTGGCAAAACCGTACCTTTACCCGACGAAAGCTTCGCCGCGTGTGGCACAGATGAACGGCTCGGGGGAAGAAGTCTTAACGCGTCTAAAGCCGGGCAATCCGCCGAGACGGATTTCCTGGTCGGTACAGGTACGGTTTTGCCAGTTTTTTCTTGCGCAGTTTCGGCTGCGCCGAAGCCGCGTTTTGTGGGCCGATACGTTAGTGTACGGTTGGTAGCTGTTTTGGGGTGGTTTGAAAATGATCCTGGGAGCAAGGTCCAGCGTCGAACATACCTTGGCTTGCGCTGAATAATCCGGGCTGGAAAGCGACCGGGGCATCGCTTAGGCTCTGCCCCAGCCACCGCCGCGTGGACGTTTTTGAACCAAGGCTGGAACATTTGGCGACAGCGCATCGGATGGGTTTTGACAATCAGGTTCGGTAGTCCTGCTCCGTAAAATCGTAAAATCGTGCAATTTGGGTAAATAGCGCTTCGGCGCGGCTTTGAAGGGGGGGGCTGTCAAACAAACCGGCCTGCGGCGACCTGAAGCCACAGCTTTGCGCACGGCGTTTGCACCACACCTGATGGCGGTCGCCTTGGTAGACTGCCGCGTAGCCGAATTCGCCGGTCTGGTAGGCGTGCTGGAATGAGTGACGTAAAACCCCTACCGGCGACTCCTTCAAAGGCTTGCCAGCCGGCGGTGGCGATCGAACGCATGGGGGGCTTCAGCGATTTGTACGCCGTCATTCTGGGGCGGTTTCTCGACGATGCGGCGGGCACCTACGCGCGGTTGCGTGCCGCGGTGGCGAGGAAAGAAGCGTTGGCGGTTCATCAGGAGGCGATCCATCGCGAGGCGCATACCTTCAAGGGTTTGGCGGCCATGTGCGGCGCGGAGGGCGTGGCCGAAGCCGCCGCCGCCCTCGAAGACGCCGCCCGCGAGGGACAGTTCCGCTCGTTCGCCGCGCTCTTGGCGCGCATCGACGCCGAGTTTTCCGCCGCGCGCGAGTTGCTGGCTCCCTATCGCCTCCCAGCCGATGTGACCGCCGCTTCTTCTGAATCCGTGAGCTGACGCGGATACGGCCCCGTTGGCTCCGCCACGACGGGCCCCAATTTCGACCCCCCAAGGCATCCGTTTGCGTTACCGCGGCAACGGCATCTGTAGGGAACGCCCTCCGTGGCGTTCCGTGTCCTGCCAGATGACGTCGCTCCAGCTTCACGGAACGCCACGGAGGGCGTTCCCTACCGAACCCTAACCCGGATTATTCATGGTCCCGTAGCTGGCTTCGCAAGAAGTCAGGCCGTGGACGCGAGTTACGCCAGAATTCTTGCGAATTCTGCTACAGCACAGTGCGCGAGTTCCTCCCCGGACCATGAATAATCCGGGCTAAGGGACGATTCTGGCAATGAAGCGGGTGGTTGCTTTTTTTCGACGTCCCCCCTTGACGCCGCCGCGCTGTACCAGTAGTATTAGTACAGTCGCAGTCGCAGAGGCGCTCCCATGACGTTCCAGATCGATCCCGCGAGCAAGCTGCCGATTTACCGGCAACTGGCCCAGCAGATCCGCGAGTCGGTGGCGCGAGGCAAGCTGCGGCCCGGCGCGCAATTGCCCTCGGTTCGCGAATTGTCGCGTTCGCTGGTTGTCAATCCCAATACGGTGGCCCGCGTGTACACCGAGCTGGAACGCGAGGGCGTGCTGCGCACGCGTCAAGGACTAGGCGCCTTCGTCGCCGAGCCCAAGGCCGAGTTGACGCGAAAAGCCCGCGCGCAGCGGCTCCGCGAGTTGCTCGATCAGCTCCTGACGGAGGCCGTGCATCTCGGCTTTTCGTCCGACGAAGTATTGGCCGCCGTCGCCGAGCGGGCCGGCCAGTTCCAATGGATCACGAATTAGCACAGGAGCCGCCCATGCCCGCCCACGACGCCGCCATCCACACCCACCGGCTCACCAAATACTACGACGGCCGGCCCGTCGTCGATGCCCTCGACCTGACCGTGCCGCGGGGCACCGTCTACGGCTTTCTGGGCCGCAACGGGGCCGGCAAGTCGACGACGATCAAAATGCTCACCGGCATGGTCCAGCCCGACTATGGCCGGGTCGAACTCCTGGGCGAGCCGATCGCGACGTTGCGACCCGAAACCCGCGCCCGCATCGCCTACCTGGCCGAGGGGCACCCGCTCTACGGCTGGATGAGCGTCGAGCAGGCCGTGCGGTTCACGCGGCCCTTTTACCCCACCTGGAACGAGCGGCTGCTGGCGCAGATGCTCGACCACTTTCGCCTTTCACGGCGGAACAAGGTACGTAAGCTCTCCAACGGCCAACGGGCGCAGCTCTCGCTGGCGTTGGCGCTGGCGCCAGAGCCGGAACTACTGATCCTCGACGATCCGACGCTGGGCCTCGACACCGTGGTGCGGCGCGAGTTCCTGGAGTCGATGATCGAGGTGATCCAGCGCGCGGGCCGGACGATCTTGTTCAGCTCGCACATTCTGGGCGACGTCGAGCGGGTCGCCGAGCGGATCGGCATTCTGGTCGACGGCGTGCTACGCGTCGATTGCCCGACCGAACGCTTCAAAGAGGCCGTCCGCAAAGTCGTGTTGGAGTTTGCCGGCGCTGCGCCCGCCGTGCCGGCCTGGCCAGGTTTGGTTGGCGGCCGCGCCAAGGGCACGCTGATGGAATTGGTGATCGTCGATTTCGGCCCCGAGCACCGGCGATGGGCCGAGGAGTTGGGGGCGCGGGCCGTCGACGTCGTCGAGTTGAACCTGGAAGACGCCTTCATTGAATACACGCGCGGACCACGGGGGTCGATGCCCGCGCTGGCCGCACAGGAGGAGAGCGATGTACAAAGCACTCGCGTTCAAGGAGTTGCGTGAACTGGCGGGCATCGCCGCGCTGGGGCTGGCGGCGTATGGATTCGTGCTCGCCTTTTGCACGGGAATGGTTTACTTTTCACCGCTGTCGGCGGGCTGGGATCCGTCCTACTCCAAGGTGCCATTCGTCGAAGGATCCTTCCGTTACTGGTGCGTCGGACTGGCGGCGGGCCTGAGCGTGTCGCTGGGCGTCTGGCAGTCGGCGAGGGAAGAAGCACGCGGCACCTGGCTTTTGTTGCTGCACCGGCCGCTGAGTCGCGAAAAGCTGACCGGCGTGAAGCTGCTGGTGGGGCTGGCGACATACGCGGTATGCGCGGGCTTGCCGACTTTGGCCTTTGCCTGCTGGGCGACGATACCGGGCACACACGCGAGCCCGTTCGAGTGGTCGATGACGGTCGGCACATGGGAAGTCTTGTTCGGATTGACGGCCCTGTACCTGGCGGCCTTTCTGAGCGGCCTGCGGCCGGGCCACTGGTTCGGAACGCGGCTGCTACCGCTGGCGGCCGCCGCCGTGCTGGTGACGCTTATCGAACTGCTGCCGGGGCCTCCCGTCGCCGTCCGCCTGGCGGTATTGGTTCTGCTCGACGCCGCGTTGGTGTCGAGCATTCTGTTCGTGTCGAGAACGCGAGACTATTGAACAAGGGTAAGACTCATGTCGCAACGCACCGCGCTGGTTCAGAAGCTGCTGTTGGCCGGTTGGCTCACACTGGGCACGGTCGTCGTCTGGTTGTCGCTGGCGATGGTGGCGCTTTGGTTCGTTCAGGAACTCAGGATCTCCAGCCGCGTGGAGGAGCAAGTGCATTTCCTCGCCGACGGCACCCCGGCGATCATCACCATACATTTTGACCGTCCGAACTTCAACTTGCGGACGCTCGACGGCCGGCCGTTGACGGTGCCCAACGACGAGCCAACGCCCCCGGCTGTCCGCTTGGAGGGACCGGTCGGCCGGCGGCGGCCCGGCCAGCGCGGCTGGAGCGAATACGTGGTCTCGTTCGTCGAAACAACCAAGCAGGGGCCGAATTGGTTCTCCTCGCCGAATTGGTTCTTCCTGCACGACGCCGACCCGCTCGGCACAGGTTACTTTGTCGGATATAACCCGATCAGCAAGCGGCACGTCGGAAACATCGGCCGCCTCGGCTTTCGTTCCGACCCGCCGCCAAGGGACGAACAATTCGCCGTCGACGGAAGGATCACGTTGACGACGTATTCCAATGCTGTCGGCCGCGATCCGGACGCGCCGAACTGGCTGCGGCCGCGCACGGCCGGTTTCGCGGCCGATGTGATCCACCTACTGTCCGAGGGGCACCTGTACGAAGTCGACCTGACGCGCCACACGGTTCGCGATGCGTGGCCCGACGGCGATCTGGTCAGCCTGGACCTGGCGCAGGAGGCGCTGCCGACCGGCCACACCAGCCGTTCATGGCTGGTGCTCCGCACAAGAGACCGGGTCGTTTGGCACGGCGAGGAACCCGGCGATGAACGATCCTTCATCCTGCCGCCTGAGCTGCGCGGCGTCCACATGGACTTGAATTTGGCCGCCGACGGCACTGTGATCGCGGAGTTTGATCGCGAGCGGTCGCTGCACGTCAGCACCGTCCAGCTTTGCCGGTTCGACACGGCTGGGAAGGTCACCGAACGGACATCGGCCGCCTTGGAAGACCATGGCGCGGCTCTGGTCAGCCGGCGCGCCGATCCCTACATCCTGGCGGCTTTGAGTCCGGGCACGTTGCCGGGGGCTGGGATTGCTTTCCTCAGCACCGAGAACATGTCATCGACCGACGGGGCCGAGATCGACGTGGGTTCACGGCTACGCCGCGCCCTGCGTGAGAATTGGCCGCAACTGCTGCTGCAGATCGTCATTTCGGCGTGTATGTCCTTGGTCTGTCGAAGGCGGCAGCAACGATATGCGCAGCGAGGCACATGGGCCTGGATGGCGTTCGTTCTCATCTTCGGTGTTCCTGGATGGTTGGGCTACCTTTGGCACCGCCGCTGGCCGGCGCTGGCGGCCTGCCCGGCATGTGGCCGCGCCGTGCCGCGCGACCGCTAAGCCTGCGCGGGCTGCCGAGCGGAGTTTCCGCTCCCCAGCCGCTCCGGCGCGGAATTATTTGCTTGATGGGCGACACGAACCCGCGGCGCAAGCTCGGGGGTCCGCGCCACCCTTCGCCTTACCCCACGCTCTTTTGGATCTCTTTGGGAGGGGTTTCGGAATCGTTTTTTTTCGCGCAGCGCCGATGCTCGAAGGGCGATTAGTCTTCGTACCCCGGACGGTCGCCCGCCGCGGCCCGTTCGCGCTCCAGCGCGCGATTCAACGACGAAATCGTCACGTATCCGGCGACGGCGTCCGCGCGCCCGAGCTCCTCAATCTCGCTGTCAGCGCCCAGGACGTTCGCGATCCATTCGCGCGCCCGAGGATCGCCCGCGCGCGCCTGGCAGGTGGCGGCCTCGACGAGGCGCTCCCACGCGGCCGGTGTCACAACGTCGAAGACCACGGACCAATAATTCGGCTCGTCGCGATCCCGCGGCGGCGGAGCCGTCAACAAAGATTCGTCGAAGAACGCGCCGCCGTTGGCCAAAGCTTGCAAAGGAGATCGGACGGAGTTATGCGCTCCGCACGTCTCAAACTGCGGGAGTGGCGTAAAGGCGGTCAGCATTCGCGGAAGTCTAGAAAAAAAACCCGTCAAGCCCAGTTTTGAAAAAAATTCCGGTGAGTGTTCGCGGCGTGTCGGCGCGGAGTTCAAACTGGCGCCGCGATGGGTTGCGCCTTCGTCACGAAAAAACTGGCAAAACCGTACCTTGACCCGACGAAAGCTCCGGCGCGTGTGGGACAGATGCGCGATGCGGGGGAAGAAGTCTTAACGCGTCTAAAGCCGAGCAATCCGCCGAGACGGATTTCCTGGTCGGTACAGGTACGGTTTTGCCCGTTTTTTCTTGCGCAGTTTCGGCTGCGCCGAAGCCGCGTTGATGCGTGTTCGCGTTTCCCGTGCCGGCGGAGCGACCTGCATCTCCGCACCCACTCGGCATTCCGGCGAAAACTACGCCAGCCAACTCCTCGCGTAGCTCGTATCCTCCAGCGGCAGCGCCTCGCGAGCGACGTGCAAGGGCCGAAAGGTGTCGAGCATCACGGCCAGTTCGTTGGTTTGATGTTTGCCGAGCGACTCCTCGACGCGGCCGGGCTGAGGGCCGTGGGGCAGGCCGCCGGGATGCAGCGTGAGCGAACCGTACTCGATGCCCTTGCGGCTCATGAACTCGCTGTTGGCGTAGTAGAGCACTTCATCGCTCTCGACGTTCGAGTGGTTGTAGGGCACCGGCACGGCCTGGGGATGAAAGTCGAACAGCCGCGGCACGAAAGAGCAGACCACGAAATGATCGCCCTGGAACGTCTGGTGAACCGGCGGCGGCTGGTGCAGCCGGCCCACGATCGGCTCGAAATCGTGGATCGACAAGGCCCACGGATAATAGTAGCCGTCCCACCCGACGACGTCGAACGGATGGTGGTCGAGCGTCACTTCGGTCAGTACGTTGTACCGTTTGACCAGCAGCTTGAACTCGCCCTGCTCGTCATGCACCGGCAACATTTCGGGTCGCCGCAGGTCGCGTTCGCAGTACGGGCTGTGCTCGAGGAATTGGCCGCGCTCGTTGCAGTAGCGGCTGGGTGGGCGGACCTGGCCGGCGCTTTCGATCACCAACAACCGCGTGGGCCCCTTGCCCAGCCGGAAGCGGTGCAAGATGCCGCAGGGGATCACGAGGTAGTCGCCCGGCCGGTAGGCCAACTCACCCATTTGCGATTCAAGCAGGCCGCTCCCCTCGCTCACGTAAACCAGTTCGTCCCCCTCGGCGTTGCGGTAGAAGAATTCGTCGGTCTTGGTCGGCTGGACGAGCGACAGGGCCACGTCGCGGTTGTAGAGCACGAGCGTGCGGTCGAGCGTCGGGCTTGCCGCGGCCGGCACTTGGGCCAGGCGGAAATGCCGCGTCCGCAGCGCCGTCTCCGGGTCGGGCTGCCAATCGAGCCGCTTCAACAGCGTGCTCGAAGTCACGCTCGTCGGCGCACGCACATGATAGAGCAGCGACGCCGGGCCCGAAAAGCCCCGGCTGCCCATCAGGTGCTCGTGATACAGCTTTCCATCCGGCTGGCGGAACTGCGTGTGCCGCTTGCGAGGAATGTCGCCTAGGGTGTGGTAGAGTGGCATGGACGGAGGAGAAAGTTACCAGGAGAAAGGAGAAAGTGTATTCGTTCCCGCTTTTACTCGTTCCCACGCTCCGCGTGGGAACGCTTCTTCGGCCGCTCCGCGGCCCTATCTCGCGACACGGGCCAGCGAGCGTCATGGGAACCCGGAGCCACCTGTCGGACATTCCCACGCGGAGCGTGGGAATGACGTACATACGCCCATAGCAGAACACAACGCGGCACAAACAGGGGGCTAACGCCCCCCGCTCGCCTTCTCCTGCCCCCGCCCCCTTAGAGATTCCCTCTCAATGCCTGGTCGCGCTCGATGGCCTCGAACAGCGCCTTGAAATTCCCCTTGCCGAAGGCGTCGGAGCCTTCGCGCTGGATGATTTCATAGAACAGCGTGGGCCGGTCCTCGACCGGCTTGGTGAACAACTGCAATAAGTAGCCCTTGTCGTCGCGGTCGATCAGGATCTTCAGGTGGCGGATCGCCTCACGGTCCTCGCGGATCTCGCCCACGCGGTCCCAGACAAGGTCGTAATAGGCATCGGGCACCGAAAGAAACTCGACGCCGTTATCCATCAGCACCGTCACCGTGTGGATGATGTCGCGCGTGGTCAGGGCGATGTGCTGCACCCCGGCGCCGACGTTGTAATCGAGATATTCCTGAATCTGGCTCTTCCGCTTGCCGGGGGCCGGCTCGTTGATGGGGAACTTGATCAGGTCGCGCGGGTCGGCCATCACCTGGCTCCGCAGGGCGGAGAACTCGGTCGAGATGTCCTTGTCGTCGAAGGTCATGAACTGGTGGAAGCCGAGCACCTTGTTGTAGTAGGTGCCCCAGTCGTTCATTTTGCCGTCCTCGACGTTGCCGACGACGTGATCGACCCGTAGCAAGCCGGTCCCGGCCGCCGGTCCGCGGCGCACCTGGTAGCCGGGCAAGAACGGCCCGTTGTAGTCGGCCATCGAGATGAACGAGTGCAGCGTATCGCCGTAGGCCCGGATCTTTGCTCGCCGGATGCGGCCGAAGGCGTCGTTGCGGTCGTACGGCGCCATCGCCACATGCGCCCCGCGGGCGACCGCCTCGGCGAAGCAGGCGTCGACGTCGTCGACCAGGAAGGCGATGTCCAACACGCCGTCGCCGTGAAGCCGAAGGTGTTCGGCCATCGCCTCGTTGGGCGAAAGCGGAGTGCTCAAGACCAGGCGGATATCGCCCTGGTACAGCACGTACGACGCCTGTTCACGGACGCCCGTTTCAGGTCCGGCATAGGCCAGTTGTGAAAAGCCGAACGCATGGCGGTAGTAGTAAGCCGCCTGCTTGGCGTTGCCCACCAGCAGTTCGACATGGTGAATCGCCTTCAACGGCAATGGGCCTTCGGACATCGGTCTCTCCCATGTATGCCGGCGCGGAACGATCGACGATCGTACCGGGCTTCCTCTGCCATCCCATATTATTCTATGGTCCCGTAGCTGGCTTCGCAACCGAGAGTACAATGGTCGCTCCCAGGTCAACTTGGTGGGCGGTGCCCACCCTACGGAGCCTCGCATGTCCCATTCGACGCCGATCGACGAAGTGGTGGTGCTGGTGCATGGGTTGGGCGCCAATCGGCTGGTGATGTGTCCCTTGGCCCGCTGGCTGAGGCAGGCCGGCTTTCGCACGGTCAACTGGTCGTACCCCAGTTTCCTGCGGACGATCGAACGGCACGGACTGAAACTGCGCGAGCGCCTGGAGCGGCTCGACGCCGATCCGACAGTGGCCCGCATCCACCTGGTGGCGCACAGCATGGGGTGCATCGTCGCACGGCAGGCGCTCGTGCCAGGTCGGCCGCGAAAAGCGGGCCGTTTCGTGATGATGGCGCCCCCGAACCAGGGCTCGCCGCTGGCGGCGTTCTTCGGGCCGCCGTTGCGGTGGTGTTTTCCGACAATCGACCAGCTTGCCCGCCGGCCCGACAGCTTCGTGAACGGCTTGCCCAAGCCCGACGAGATTGAAATCGGCGTGATCGCGGCGCAGGTCGATTGGCTGGTCGGCGTCGCCAACACGCACCTGTCTTGCCAGCGCGATCACATTGTCGTGAGGGGCACGCACAGCCTGATGGTCTTCCAGCCCGGCGTTGCCCGTGAGGTCATCGAGTTCCTCCGCCAAGGACGCTTCACGGCCGCGAGCCGCCGCCGCGGGCCAAGAATAGCAGGGAGGACGTGACGATTGTCAATCCAGCCGACGACGACGGCCAAAAGCGCACAGAGAACGCCCACGATGGCAACCACGAATTGCGGCACCACCCTGGCGACGAGGCTCAGCCACGATGGTGGCGAGCCCGGCGCGACGGCGTGTTGACCGGTCCTGTTCGCCACCGGCGTAAGAGTACGAGATCGTCTTGGTTTCTGTGAGACTCGACGGGCCTTTCTAGATCGAATGCGGCCGCATCCGGCCGCATCCCCACCGTCCGTGTCGCCCCGCAGGCCGAAGGCGGCCTGCGGGGCGACACGGGGAAAGGCAGGTAGTCCGGGGAGCCTGCGTGTGTAGATACGAGCGTGAAACTCCACGGGGCAAGCCCGTGGCCTCTTGAAAGATGTGTGGAACAACGAGGGCGTCAGCCCCAGGAAACGCCCGCATCCTCATGTAGTCCAGCCCCGAAGGGGCGGCACCAGCGGCGGCGCCACGCGCTGTGTCGCCACTCCGGGGCTCGACGACCGAACTATGAACCTGAAATCGGCTACGCAGGCGGCTGGGCGATGGCAAGGACGGCCGGAGGTTGTTACCATAAACGCCGCGGCCCGGACATTGGGCCGGCCGGGCGAAGGCCGTGGTCATGTTCATGCAAAACGGCGGACCCAGCCAGACTGACAACTAACCACTAACCACTAACCCATGCCCTTCGACAGCAAACTCCAACGCCGGATCATGGGCCAGTTCGCGACCGGTGTGACGATCATTACGACCCGGCGGGGCGACGAGGTCTGCGGCATGACGGCCAACGCGGTCGCCTCGCTCTCGCTCGAGCCGCCGTTGGTGCTGGTGGCCGTCGACAAGCGGGCGCAAATGCACGGCTATCTCAGCGAATCCCGCACGTTCGCCATGAATATCCTCAGCGACCAGCAAGAGGCGTTGTCGCAGCGGTTCGCGGCGCGCGGGCCCAAGGAGACAGGCGACCTGGCGCTGACCACCGCCGTCAGCGGCGCTCCGATCCTGGCCGACGCCTTGGCCTACGTCGATTGCAAACTGGTCGAGATATTGCCCGGCGGCGATCACGATATTTTCATCGGCGAAATCGTGGCGGGCGACGTGCGGCAGGGGAAGCCGCTCGTGTACTACGGCGGAAAGTACGGAACGATCGCGGATTAACGTGTCGCGCCCCGCTCGACCGGCCGCCGAAGTTATTTTTCCGATCATCCAATAAATCGCTTGCTTTCCCAAAATCGCCAGTTTACCATGTCGCTTTCACGGCATTGGAAGCCCGCGAAATCCAAGGATCATCATTTCATCGTTGACCGATCGTAGTTGACTGGCACCATCACCACACATCACCCAAGCGAGGACATCATGTACCGATGGAATTTCAGGAATCACTCGGAGCGGGCGGCGCGCAAAGTCGGAACCAAAGGCTGCCGCAAGACGCGACGGTCGCCGCGGCGGAGGTCGCCGTGGTTGCCGCTGGAGCGGCTCGAAGAGCGAACCGTCTTGTCGACCGTCTTCACCGTCACGAACACGAGCAACGACCCAACGGTCAGCGGCAGCCTCCCCTTCGAGGTGGCCCAGGCCAACGCGTCCACCGACGAGGCGATCGTCAACTTCGATCCGACCGCCTTCGCCACCGCCCAGACGATCACGCTGAAACAAACATTGACGTTGGACCACTCATCCGAACCCACGATCCCGATCTCGATCGTCGGTCCGGCCGCCGGCGTGACGATCGCGGGCGGTGGAAGCGGCTCCGACTTCAGCGTGATCACCGTGACCTCCGACACGCAGCAGGCGGCCATTAAAGGCGCCAGCCCCAGCGCGCCGATCACGATCACTGACGGTAATCTGCCCTCCACGACTACGGAAAGCGGCGCCGGAATCAACGACCTCGGCGACCTGACCCTGGAATACGTCGCCATCACCAACAACACGGCCGCCTCCGGCGGCGGCGGCGGCATCGAGGTCTCCGGCGGGCCTACGGTTTCCTCATCGTTTTCTATCAATCCGGGGGCCGCGCTGGTGGCCTCCGACACGACGTTCTCGGGCAACACGGCCGCGGGCGCCGGCGGGGCCGTCGACATGGAAGGCACGGGCGCTTTGATCGTCAACAGCACGTTCTCCGGGAATACGGCGGGCACCGGCGGCGCCATCTTCAATGGCCCCATGTTGGCCCCGGCTTCCGTGTTGCCCGCCAATCTGGGAGTGGTCAACTGCACCATTTCCGGCAACACGGCCAGCAACGACGGCGGCGGCATCGACAACAACAACGCTGGCGTCATGGGCCTGCTCAATACGATCGTCACCGGGAACACCGTAGGCGGCACGGGCACGAACCCCGACGTCGACGGGGGTGGCGGCAGTGGCGTGTACCAGGGCAGCAGCCATGACCTGATCGGCAATGCCAATGGGCTGGCGGGCACGGGCATCACGGATGGTACGAACGGGAACGTCGTCGGGCATCCCGCCTTGCTGGCCCCGTTTGGCAGTTACGGCGGCGCGAACCAGACCTTCGCCCTCTTGCCCGGCAGCCCGGCCATCAACGATGCGCTCGTCCTGGCCAACCTCAGCGCCAACGCCGCCGTCGGCGACACCACGATCCAGGCCAGTACCCCGCTTCCGCTGCCCTCATTGAATGGATCGACCTTTCCCTACCAGCAGGGCAAGGTCATCTTGATCGGCAGCGAGCAGATGCTCGTTACCGGCGTTTCGGGCAGCGCCAAGAACGGCTACACGCTGACGGTCACGCGCGGCGTGAACGGCACGACCGCCGCCGCGCACAACGCCAACGACCCCATCTTTTTGCCCGACGAGCGCGGCGTTTTCTCCGCGAGCAATTCCATCGGCGCCTTCCAGACCCAGGGCTTCAACGTGACGGTGAACTCGGGAGACAGCCCGCAATCGACCCAAGTATCGAGCGCGTTCGCCAACCCGCTGGGCGTGACCGTGACGGCCATCGACCCCAATGCGCCGGTGGACGGCGGCCTGATTACGTACACCGCCCCGGCCAGCGGAGCGAGCGCGGCGCTCAGCGGCGGCACGGCCACCATCAGCGGTGGGACCGCGAGCGTCAACGCCACGGCCAACGGCACCGCCGGAAGCTACGCGGTGACCGCCTCGGCGGGCTTCGGCACCGACGCGACCTTCAACCTGACCAACACGACCGGCACGACGATCACTCTGACGCCGGGGAGCTTGCCGGCCGCCAATATCGGCTCGGCGTATAGCCAGCAGCTTACCGGCAACGGCGGCACGGGGCCCTTTAGCTTCGCTGTCGCGTCCGGCGCGTTGCCGGCCGGTATCACGCTCTCCAGCGGCGGACTGATCAGCGGCACGCCCACGGCCACGGGCGCCTTCCATTTCACCGTCCAGGCGACCGACTCCAGCGCCAGCCCAGGGCCGTTTACGGGCTCGCTGGCGTACTCCTTGCAGGTGAACCCGGCCGGCATCACGATCAGCATGACGCCGGCGAGCTTGCCGGACGGCAACGTCGGCTCGGCATTTAGCCAGCAGCTTAGCGGCAACGGCGGCACGGGGCCCTACAGCTTCGCCATCGTGTCCGGCGCGTTGCCGGCCGGTCTCACGCTCTCCAGCGGCGGACTGATCAGCGGCTCGCCCACGGCCACGGGCGCCTTCAACTTCACCATCCAGGCGACCGACTCCAGCCCCAGCCCGGGGCCGTTCGCAGGCTCGCTGGTTTATTCGCTGCAGGTCAACCCGGCCGGAACGCCGCACCAACTTTACGTCGAGGCCGTTTACGAGGACGTACTGGGCCGCGCCGCCGACGCGGGCGGCCTGGCCTACTGGGCGCATCTACTCGATTCGGGCGCGGCGGTCAGTAGCGTCGCCGAGTCGATCGCGCACAGCAACGAGTATTACGCCAACTTCGTCATCAGGCCCGCCTACCTGAAGCTGCTGGGCCGGGCGGCCGACGATGCGGGCGTGTCGTATTGGACCGGCCAAATGGACGCCGGCGTCACCGACCAGCAGCTTGAGGCCGATCTGGTGTCCGCCGGTGGGACGAATGGCGAGTTCTACACGAAGGCGGGCGGCACGAACACCCTCTGGATCGACGCGGTGTACAAGCTGCTGCTGGGCCGCGCCGCCGACGCCGCCGGCGAAACGTATTGGAACGGCCAGTTGAACGCGGGGGTGACGCTGAACCAGGTGGCGCAGGGCATCGCCGGCAGCCAGGAGAACAACACGCAGCTCATCAACGAGGACTACTTCCATTACCTGGGTCGCGCGGCCGACGCGGGCGGGCTGTCTTATTGGCTGGGCCAATTCGCCGACGGCAAGACCAACGAGGACGTGATCGCCGGCTTCACCGGCTCGGCCGAGTATTACAAGCAGCACACGACGTAGAGTGGGCATCGGCCCACCAACCCAACCGATGTAGGGTGGGCACCGCCCACCATAGGCTCGTAGGATGGGCACTGTGGCACTGTGCTGTGGCGGAATTCGCAAGAATTCCGGCGTAACTCGCGCCCACGGCCTGACTTCTTGCGAAGCCAGCTACCGGACCATGAATAATCCGGGCCAGCCGCCCAGCCCGGATTATTCATGGTCCGGGGAGGAACTCGCGCACTGTGCTGTAGCAGAATTCGCAAGAATTCTGGCGTAACTCGCGTCCACGGCCTGACTTCTTGCGAAGCCAGCTACTGGACCATGAATAATCCGGGCCAGTGAATTGGAACCCGGCGCGTCGGGTGGCGGCCGAACCAGGAAAAAGCGGCGATGAATCGCCGCGCTCCAAAAGCCTGTGGCATGACAGTGATCGCCGTCGAGTCGCGCTCACACGTCCGGCGGACGACGTTTCAGGAACTCGATTTCGTGCCGCAGCCGCTCGATTTCGGCCTGCCGCTCCTCGGCGAGTTTCCGTTCGACGTCGGCGCGTTGGTGTTCGACATCGGCGCGTTGACGTTCGGTATCGGCGCGTTGACGTTCGGTATCGGCGCGTTGGCGTTCGGTATCGGCGCGTTGGCGTTCGGCCCGCGCTTGGGCCTGTTCTTCGTCAGCCCGCGTACGCTGCGCCTCGGTCCGCTTACGTTCCTCCTTGGCGATGCGACGCTCTTCGTCGGCCATCGCTCTCGCCGCCGCCCGATCTTCCTTGGTGGTGGGCAACCGGCGCCGCGCGGCTGGGTCGTAGAGTCGCAACTCGCCGCCGTCGGCTTCGAGGTGCAACCCCAGCACCTTGCTGGGCAGGCGATTGGCGACCGACGCGACGAGCTCGTACACTCCGTCTCGCAGCCGATACCCGATCAACTGAGGGTCGAGGTACTCGCGATGGGGATCGAAGAGGAAATACTCCGACACCTCGAGGATGTCGCGGTAAAGCGCCAGCTTGTCCTCGACGTCCTCGTCGCGCGTCGATTGGCTCGTGAACTCGATCACCACCGGCTGTCCACGCGGCACGCGAGCAGACGTCGATACCCGCTTCACGGAACGCCACGGAGGGCGTTCCCTACAGATGCCGTCTAACCCTGATGGAGCGGCATGGGGCTTCCAGCGGTCGCTATCCAGCCGGGGCCATCGCTTAGGCTCTGCCACCAGCCACCGCTTGATCGTGGCAAAAGGTCTCATGGTCCGTCGCGTGGAGCAGAACCCAGGAAACCGCGGAGGCGGATGCCGCCTCCGCGGTTGCTGGTTTCAACGTCGCGCGGTCTTGCGTCGAGAAGCGAAGCCTACTTCACTTCCTCATTGGAGAAATCGAAGTGGAGATCCCCCTTGAAGGGCGCGCCGGTCATTTTCTTCCATTCCGATTCTTGCTCGTCCGTCAACAACTCCAACAGCCGCTTCTTGCTGGTCTGCCGCAGCTCGCTCAGCTTTTCTTGTTTTTCGCCGTCCGAGGTCGAATGAATCAACTCCTCCATCTCGTCGCGCGCCTCTTTCTGGAGTTGGGGAGCGCGCTTCTTTTGTTCCGAGGTCAATTTGAGTTTCGAGGCCACATGGGGACGCGTCACGCAGAGCAAGCCGGCGACTTGCAACGTGATCTGATCGAGCCGCTTTTTCTGATCCTTCGTGAGCGTCTCTTCCAAGAAGCGTTCATTCTCCTTGGTCATTTCGTCGAACTTCCGGTCGCGTTCCTTTTCGCCCAGCGCGCTCACATGCTGGGCCTTCTTCCATTGCTGTGACGTGAACTTGTGGATCTTCTCGGCCTCGTCGTCAGTCAGCTTCAGTTCCTTCCGAACCGAGTGCTGACGGAGGAGCATCACTTCGACGGCGCCTTCCTCGGGCACCAACTTCACTTCCTTTTCCGCGGCGCGGGCCGGCGCCGTCCAGGGAACCAGAACCGTCAAGGCAAAAGCCAAACTGAAAAAACTGCGCATCTGCGAACCTCCTAAAATGGTGGAACCTTGAAATCACTCTCCACTCCCCAGCAGGAACTCGCCTACCGAGGTTTCCGCGTAGTAGTCGGTGCCCGCCGCGCGGGCAAATAGGTCGGAATCGCCGCAACCCAGGGCGCAAGGGGCCAGGCCCATGGCGGTCGCGGCCAGGTACATCGTTTGGTACACCACGCCCACATGCTTCAAGATCAGCGCGTAGGCGATCGATTCGTACTTCCAGGCAATCCTCTGAAAACGCGCCGCCAGCACCACGAGCACTTGCAGCGTCTCGGCGCCGATGCCGGCTGACAAGGCGGCCTCCGCGAGTAGCCCTTCGACGTCGCCCGTGAGCTCGCAAACCCGATCGAGACCATGCCGCACGGGGTCGTAATGGTAAAGCCCGGGCGGAAGGGAACGGCAGGCGCTCACGGCGAGATAGAACTCCAGTTCGTACAATCCGCCGCCCGCGGGGTACGGGCGATCCATGAAATCCATGCTCACCGGCCCCGACGGGGTCGACATCTCGGAACGCCGATGGCCGGTCACGCGAGCGACGCGGTACAAGAACTCGCCCAGTTGCTCCGCGGTGATCGGCGGCGCGGCGTACCGGCGCACCGATCGCCGCCGTTCTTGGACCAGCGCCAGTGGCGGATCGTCGCGTTTCAGTCGTTCGAGATCGGGAACGTGAAGTTCGTACTTCTCGCGGTCGCAAGTCGTTTTCAGGGCGGGCGGCGGCGGCCGATGCGCCAGTCGGAACGTGCCACCGAATTGGCCGTCGGATCGTCCACGGCGGCTGCGAGCGTGAAACAGCAGGTCGTGAAACTCCCACGACGCGAGGTCCGCCGGTTCGCTGTCCGCCGGTTCGCTGTCCGCCGGTTCGCTGTCCGCCGGTTCGCTGTCCGCCGGTTCGCTGTCCGCCGGTTGGTTTGGGTCCGAGGCGTCGTCGGTCGGAAGCGGGTGTACCATCCCCGCCTCCAGCAGCAGCGCGACGAGCGAACTGATCGAGTCGGGCGCGCATGGGGCCGCTTGTTCGGCCAGTTGCTCGGCGGTCGCCGGGGCGCCCAGCGCCGCGATGACGACCGCGGCGCGCGGATCGTGCAGCAGCACTCGGGCGTGCGCCAGCGGCGATTCGACGACCATCTCTCGCCCCTCGCGGCGCAGGTACGCAAATCGCGAAAGCCGATAGGATGTGCCCGACGGACGCGCTCCACGCCCCGCGCCGCGGTCCCAGGTCCGCCGGCGGCCCTCGCGGCCGCGCACGAATGCCGCGGCGCCGGCAGCGGATCCGGGCGAGCGGCACAGAGGCACCAGGGTGGCCATGAGCCTGCCATCGGCGTGCAAGGAGCGGCGAATGAGACCGCGGCGGCGAAGCTGGTCGAGGTGGTAGAACCATCGCGCCAGCGAATGGACGCTGCCGGCCGCGAGGACCGACTCGGCGAGGCGTTGCTCCTCTTCGCCGGGCGGTGACAGCCGTCGCATGGCGGCGACGATTTCGGGGGCGACCGACCGCATGGCGAACCGTGAGGCTGGGCCGGCGACGACCGCCTGGCCATCGCCGGCCGATAGCGACACCTTGTCTTGCCATGAGAGCCATAACGTCGCGGTCACGATGTCATCTCCGCCGTCACACCAACCCGCGGCGCAAGCAAGGTTCGTTGAACGCTGGGCCTTGCTCGCGCCGCGGGTTGGTGTTGGACCATGAATGATACCTGTTATAAGAACATGGGCACGGGATTAAGATCTTCCTCGGCCAGCGGCTGGTCGAGCCATCCCAGGCGCACGGGCACATCGTAGAGCCGTCCCGGCGCCAAACGCGCCCAGAAGTGGCGCAGTCCGGGCACGACCACCTTGACGACCGGCAGCCCGATCTCGGGCCGCGTCTGATCCAGCACCAGCATCTCCAGACCGGCGCGCTCGACCAGACGTTGACAATCGCCAACGTCCCGCGTGATGTCGTCGGACCCCAGTTCCTTGTAGTCCGCGGCGGTTCGAAGCGGCGCGTTTTCGGCGGGCAATAAGTAGGGCTGGTTTTCCACCGTCGCGGTTTTCAACCAGTGGATCGTTTCCGGGTCGGTCACATGCTCGTTGTAGACTTTGTCGGGCGGCGCCTGGAGCAAGTAGCTCAGCATCTGGTTCATTTCGGTGACGGCGCGCATCAGCGCGATGCGAGCATCGAGGTGCGCGCCAAATCCCATGACGATCTGCTCCGACTCGGCGCCGGTGCGCCGCGACCAGGCGACGAAGACCGGAATACCCAGATCGGCCGTCAAGTCCAGCACGCATATTCGCCGATCGCGGGTCGCCAGGAAGCCGGCCAGTTCGCGCAAATAGGGCTCGTCGAAGCTTTCGAGGTCCACGCCGGGCCGGCGGATCCGGTTGTACCACCAGAGGGCCACACTGTCGCGCTCGACCAGTTCCAGGAAACCTTGCAAAACGGCTTCTTCCAGGGTATTTCCAGCCGCGCAGCCATTGGAGCAGGCGACGCAAAAGCTTTTCGGGCTGGGATAGTCGTAATAGCAGAAGGCCGTGGGCAGGTAACGCGCCTCTTGCCGCGTGAGCGACCAGAGGGGCGACCATTCAATTTCGGCTTGCGGGTCGAATGGCCGCGGAACGTAGTTATAGGCTGAGTTCGTCGCGTTGATCGCGTCGCGCTGGCCGTACTGGCGCTGGCTGAACAGCAGACAATCGCGCACGTCGATGCCAGCCGCGCCAAGATCGGCAAGTCGCGCCGCGCGGCGCGGTTCGTCGCCGCGAAAAACGCCGGAATGGCGCTCCAGCCCTTCACACAATCCGCTCGCCTTGGCTTGCAGATCGGTGGCGCCTTTGCCCGCGCTCATGTTGCGCAGATCGCCGCGCAGCTCAAGCAGGTTATGGTGCCAGCGGGCCAGGTTCTGGCCCGCCAGATAAACGTGCATGCAACCGTCGCCGCTGGGACTGCTCCGCTGGAGCATCGACACCGCGCCGGTAATCGGGCTGACATGATGGCCGAAGCGTTCCAGCGTCGCCTCGGGCGGGACGACGCGGTGCCCGCCGTCGCGGACCCATGTTTTCTTGCGGCTTTCGAAAACCAAAGGGCGAAAAGGCCGCGGGTCGCCGTCGCTGGGTTGACCGCGCGACGCGCCACACGACGCGCAATAGGGTAGTTTCACCAGCGTGTGGGTCTTCGATTGCCAGGAGAGCACGTCGAATGTGCGCACCTTGCCCTCGCAGTCGGCAAGCTCGCCGCGCACGATCCAGGAAACGACCGCGTTCACCGCCAAGCCGTATGCCACTTGCACGCTGGCCGCCGTGTGGACGTGTTCGACCGCCATCGGCCGGTCCAGCGCCAAGGGCCGGTCGAGCGCCTGCCGCTGGCGCACGTAGCTTTCCACAGGGCGGTTGGCGCGGAGTCGCTCGGCCAGACATTTCCAGCAGCCGGTGATGCCCGGGCGGAAAAGCGGTCCGAGCCAGATTTGCTCTCCCAGCGGCTTGACGAGCAGCCAAGGACGGCCACTGGCCAGCGCCGCGTCGTTGTGCTCCGCGAGCTGTGGCCGCAGGTAGTGATCGACGATGACCACGGCCAACTCGCCGTCCAACTCGCCGTCTGGATCGATCGCCACGCCCGAAGCGCCGAGCAACGCGCGCAGCGGCCCCGGATCGACGCCCAATCCGTGTACGGAAACCCGGCATTCGGAAAGACGGCGCGCCGCCCTACGCGGATCGACTTCCTGCGACGACCACCAGGCGGCGTCGTCCGCCGCCAGGGTGTCGTCCGTTTCCGCGAGGAAACCCTTGCGCTCGAGTTGGGCCAGTGTATAGTACACTTCGGCGGCCGAGGCGTGCTCGGCCAGTTCGTCGCAAATCGCGTCGGCCGAGCGGCCATCGACGCGCGGCGCGACGAGTTCGTAAAGCCGCCCTCGCAAGAGGGCGTGTTTCGCGCCGGAAAGCACGAACACGCCCTCGTCGGGCACCAGGGCCACCTGCAGATGCGGTTTGAATCTGGGTCGAGTGAGCATGCGAGGGGTCATCCGCTCAAGAATCGGGCTTCGCCGTCAATCACGCAAACAGCCGCGGCAACCGCAGCCACAACGGCCGCAGCCGCCGCATCCGCCCGACATGGAATCGAACCCGATCGAACCCGTGAGTTCTTCGTCGAAGAGGTTATCCGACGGACTGGCCGGCAGGACGAGGTGGCAAACCTGGTCCGTGTCTTCCACAACCCGCAGTTCGAGGTCGTAGGGAACCTCAATCCCGTTTTCCCGCAACACGCTCTGCGGGTCGTCGATCAATCGCTGCTTGAGATGGTCGTCGGACCAGGCCTTGGCCACGAGCAGTCCCCATTGCTTCTGCCAGTTGCCTTGTTGAAGTGTCGTCTGCATGGTGATCCTCCAGAAAATGCGAATCGAAAAAGGCCCCTGTCGTCGGGTGGGCATCGCCCACCAATCCTGTCGTCGGGTGGGCATCGCCCACCAATCCTGTCGTCGGGTGGGCATCGCCCACCAATCCTGTCGTCGGGTGGGCATCGCCCACCAATCCTGTCGTCGGGTGGGCATCGCCCACCAATCCTGCGTCGGACTGCGTGGCCACCGTCAACAATCCCTCGCGAAGCAATCGGCGCGCGAGCACGACCTTCGACTGGTCGTTCAAGTCGTCGGGCAGGTCACGCGCGGCGAAGCGCGTCGCGGAGGCGATGAAGCGCAAGGCGGAAGCAATACGATGCGGCCCGCCGAGGCGATTGCCCGAAAACTCGACGGCGACTCCTTCGTCGTCGCACACGACGCGGCAGATTGCCCGCGGATGTTTCTCCAGCACGGTATCCAGGTCGACCAGGTCCGTCTCGGCCCCAGTCACGAAATGATCGCCCGGCAACATCTGCAATTGACGGAAAAACTGATCGCCAAGCGAGTGCAACGCTTGATCGAACAACGCGTCGGACGACATCTCATGGGCCAGCAATTCGAGCAACTGCCGGAAATGCCGTTTCAATGCGGGTATGTCGAGTGGAAGCGCGCCGCCTGGTATCGACTCGCGGAGCCGGAGGTCGTGCCGGCTGGCGCAGCCCAGGGCGTGCTGGAGCAGGTTGGCCCAGCGATAGACGTTGATTCCGACCGTCAGGTGCAGCGAGGCGCCCTGCGACGTGAAGGCTTCATGGACGTGCCCTCGCGGGATATAGAGCAAGTCGCCGGCCCTCAGGCACACCTCGCGCGAAGCGCCCAGGGGCGGCTTGGGCAGGCCGCCCTGTTCGGTCGCCAGCGGAAGCGCTTCGGCGGCAGCGTCTTCAGCGGCAGCGTACAGCCGCCAATGCTTGATGCCTTCCAATTGCAGCACGAACACCTCGTGCGTGTCGAAATGGGGAGCGAAGCCCTGCGAACCGCCGGGCGTCAAATACAGGTTGGCATGGACCGGGGCATGGAACACCACTTCCAGATTGCGGCAAAGCTCGGCCACGGCCGGCCAGCGGTGCTGCATGGCCATGATCACCACGCTCTTGCCCTGGTCGAAAACCTGGCGCAGCTCGGCGATGCCCGGACGGTCCTCGGGGGAATCGGGCGATGGATCGTCCAGCAATCCGCGTACGAAGGTCGGCCGGCCAGGCGGCGCGGGGTGGAAGGCGCTCCGCTCGACGAACTTGGGCCGGCTGAAGGCGATGATTTTATCGACATCGCCAATCGACGGCAGCCCCGCGTAGGGATGCTCCTCGCCCCGCGCCACCACCCAAGGCTGCTTTTCCCACGAGTCTTGAAAGAAAGCCTCGGGCGCAGTGGGCCAGAGGAGGTCTTTGAATTGCAAGCTCGTCGCGGGCATCGTTACGGATTCCTTCTTGCTGACTCCAGATAGTCGCATGGAGCACTGCACAAAACGTGCCGCCGGCGCCGCGTGCGGAAAAACGGCACAATTGGAATCATCGGAGCCGGTTGGCTGGCTTGCGGACAACCAACATGACCCAGCCCTGGCCTGAAGCAGCTCAGTACCTAAGCAACTCGCCGGCCAGACGATCGCCATCGTCGATGCCTACAACGACCCCAACATTTCCCAGGCGGCTTCGCCGCCTGGGGCGCGTTTCCTCGTAGCGCCGGGCACCGAAGTAGGCGTCGGATGGTACTCACCTGATCCGAGCGCGCGATCGAAAAAGCCGCCTCGTTGCGCAGCAACGGGGCGGCCAAAAAAGTACAGGCGAGCGAAGCGTGGAAAACCGACATCCGATAACCCCATGCCAGAGAGCAAGCCGCGTTAGCGGCATCATAATTGCCGCGCCCCAGGTACACGGCTGGGATGAGATCCTCACGCGTTGTGCATCATTTGAACACACAGGAGTTGCAAGTTTGAACAGCGTCCGGCTCGTAAGCGCCCGCTCTGGTGGCTGATCCCGCCGCGAAGCTTTGCTGACGTGCTGGCACGCCGTTTGCTCTGATTCCAGTCCCGGTCGCGCCAATCCGCCAGTGGCGCGCGATAGTTTCGTCGCCACTGGTCCGGCCGCGGATGTACCATTCGGGAGCATCTGGCCGAAAGACGCCTGTGGGGGCTCGCCGAGCGACTTCTCCGGTAGTTGGGGCGTGACGGGCGTGACCATGACTGACCCCGCGAAGATATACCGCACGCGGCCGAGAATGAGATACTTGGAATTCTGCACAACAACCCAACGCCGAAGCGCGGCAAGCGATTACCTAACTTGTTTGCGCCGCGCGCTAGTGTCGACGCGGGCCGCGCGCAGTATAGAATGGCGACCGTGGCGGATATTCCGCCAAGACCAATTGCACCGCCGCTGGTCGCCCGAAAGCCCTCTAAACACCCCAACAATATGAATTATTTGCTTGCCGCCGTTGTAACGTCTGTCTAAGCTGGAAACTAACACTCGCATGAGGGCATGTCGGTGCATTTCTCGTTTCCTCGCCAAGCGGTCTATTGCCTAGAGATCGGAGTACCCAGTCATGTTTCTTTCAAGATTGCGTAAGCGGCTGAAACCTAATGGCACGCATCGAGTGGCACAGAATCGAGCGGCACAGGATCGCGCGGCACATGGTCGCCGACGGACGCTCCGGCCCAGCCTTGAAGGCCTGGAGTCGCGCACATTGCTTTCCATCACTCCCGCCGCGGTGACTATCACCCCCGCCGAAACGGTCGCGTTCAGCGGGACCGTGGCCACTTTCACGGCGAGCGACACGGGGCCATTTGCCGCCACCATTAACTGGGGCGACGGCAGCGGCACGACCACCGGCACGGTCACCGCCGGCGGTGGGGGGGTATTCGACGTCACCGGCAATCACACGTATGCCGAGGATGGGAGCTCGCCCATCACCGTGGTTATGAGCGACAGCGCCGATTCGACGACGGCGACCGCCAATAGCACGGCGAACGTGCTGGAAGGCAATTTGTCGGGCGCGGGCGCGACGTTCGCGGCGACCATGGGCAGCACGTTCAGCGGCAACGTGGCGACGTTCAGCGACGCCGGCAGCGGCGCGACCGCCGGATCGTTCACCGCGACGATCAACTGGGGCGACGGCGGCGGAACGTCGGCCGGCACGGTCAGCGGTTCGTCCGGCAGCTTCACGGTCAATGGCTCGCACCTGTACAGCGACGGCGGCGCCTTCGCGGCCAAGGTCTTGATCACCGAAACCGGGGTCAACCCCGCGCCGGCGGCCACGCTTGCCGCCACCGCCAACGTCACCGACACCGACACCCTTTCCGCGACGAGCACCGCCATCGCCGCCACCGAAGGCACGTCGTTCACCGGCACGGTCGCCACGTTGACCGACTCGAACATCAGCACTCCGGCCAGCGATTTGACGGCCACCATCAACTGGGGCGACGGCAGCAGTTCGACCGGCACGGTGAGCGGTTCGGCGGGCACCTTCGTCGTGAACGCGACCCACACTTACGGCGACGAGGGAACATTCCATGCGACCGTCGTCGTCGCCGACGATGCCACCGGGGCGAGCACGTCGACCGTCACGAGTACCGCCACCGTCGCGCAATCCGAGACGCTCACCGCGGGCGCCGTCACGTTCACGGCGACCGAGGGGCAATCGTTCGGCGGCACGGTGGCCACGTTCACCAGCACCAACACGGCCGGCGTGGCCGCCGATTTCACGGCCACGATCACCTGGGGCGATGGCGCGACGAGCACCGGCACCGTCGCCGGAACCAGCGGCGTCTACACGGTGAGCGGAACGCACTCGTATACCACCGACGGCACGCAGGCCGTCAGCGTGAGCATCGCCGACGACGCTCCCGGCACGGAAACGGCAACCGCCGCCAGCACGGCGAACGTGCTGGAAGGCAATTTGTCCGGCACCGGCGCCACGTTCGCGGCGACCATGGGCACGACGTTCAGCGGCAACGTGGCCACGTTCATCGACGCCAGCAGCAGCGCGACCGCCGGAGCGTTCACCGCCACGATCGACTGGGGCGACGGCAGCGGAACGTCGGCCGGCACGGTGAGCGGGTCGCCCGGCAGCTTCACGGTCAATGGCTCGCATGTGTACAGCGACGGCGGCGCCTTCGCGGCCAAGGTCTTGATCACCGAAACCGGAGTCAGCCCCGCGCCGGCCGCCACGCTTGCCGCCACCGCCAACGTCACCGACACCGACACCCTGGCCGCGACGGCCACCGCCATCGCCGCCACCGAAGGCAGCACGTTCACCGGTACGGTCGCCACGTTGACCGACTCGAACACCAGCACTCCGGCCAGCGATTTGACGGCCACTATCAATTGGGGTGACGGTAGCTCCTCGACCGGCACGGTGAGCGGTTCGGCGGGCAGCTTCAGCGTGACCGCGACCCACATTTACGGCGACGAGGGAACATTCAACGCAACCGTCGTCGTCGCCGACGATGCCGCCGGGGCGAGCGCGTCGACCGTCACGAGCACCGCCACCGTCGCGCAATCCGAGACGCTCACCGCGAGCGCCGTCACGTTCACGGCAACCGACGCGCAGTCGTTCAGCGGCACGGTGGCCACGTTCACCAGCACCAACACGGCCGGTCTTGCCGCCGATTTCACGGCCACGATCACCTGGGGCGATGGCGCGACGACCACCGGCACCATCGCCGGGAGCAGCGGCGTCTACACGGTGAGCGGCGCACACTCGTATACCACCGACGGCACGCAGGCCGTCAGCGTGAGCATCGCCGACGATGCTCCCGGCACCGAGACGGCGACGGCCGCAAGCACGGCGAACGTGCTGGAGGGCGACTTGTCCGGCACGGGCGCGACGTTCGCCGCAACCATGGGCACGACGTTCAGCGGCGCCGTGGCCACGTTCATCGACGCCAGCAGCAGCGCGACCGCCGGAGCGTTCACCGCCACGATCAACTGGGGCGACGGCAGCGGAACGTCGGCCGGCACGGTCAGCGGTTCGCCCGGCAGCTTCACGGTCAATGGCTCGCATGTGTACAGCGACGGCGGCAGCTTCGCGCCCACGGTCTTGATTACCGAAACCGGAGTCAACCCCGCGCCGGCCGCCACGCTCGCCGCCGCCGCCAACGTCACCGACACCGACACCCTTTCCGCGACGAGTACCGCCATCGCCGCCACCGAAGGCGCCACGTTCACCGGCACGGTCGCCACGTTGACCGACTCGAACACCAGCACTCCGGCCAGCGATTTGACGGCCACCATCAACTGGGGCGACGGTAGCAGTTCGACCGGCACGGTGAGCGGTTCGGCCGGCAGCTTCAGCGTGACCGCGACCCACGTTTACGGCGACGAGGGAACATTCCATGCGACCGTCGTCGTCGCCGACGATGCCACCGGGGCGAGCTCGTCGACCGTCACGAGCACCGCCACCGTCGCGCAATCCGAGACGCTCACCGCGGGCGCCGTCACGTTCACGGCGACCGAGGGGCAATCGTTCAGCGGCACCGTGGCCACCTTCACCAGCACCAACACGGCGGGTCTGGCCGCCGATTTCACGGCCACCATCACCTGGGGCGACGGCGCGACGAGCACCGGCACCGTCGCCGGAACCAGCGGCGTCTACACGGTGAGCGGCACGCACTCCTATACCACCGACGGCACGCAGGCCGTCGGCGTGAGCATCGCCGACGACGCTCCCGGCACTGAGACGGCCACCGCCACCAGCTCTGCGAACGTGCTGGAAGGCAATTTGTCCGGCACGGGCGCGACGTTCGCCGCGACCATGGGCACGACGTTCAGCGGCGCCGTGGCCACGTTCAGCGACGCCGGCAGCAGCGCGACCGCCGGATCGTTCACCGCCACGATCGACTGGGGCGACGGCAGCGGAACGTCGGCCGGCACGGTCAGCGGTTCGCCCGGCAGCTTCACGGTCAATGGCTCGCACCTGTACAGCGATGGCGGCAGCTTCGCGCCCAAAATCTTGATCACCGAAACCGGGGTCAACCCCGCTCCGGCCGCCACGGTCGCGGCCGTCGCCAACGTCACCGACACCGACACCCTTTCCGCGACGGGCACCGCGATCGCCGCCACCGAAGGCAGCACGTTCACCGGTACGGTCGCCACGTTGACCGACTCGAACACCAGCACTCCGGCCAGCGATTTGACGGCCACCATCAACTGGGGCGACGGCAGTTCTTCGACCGGCACGGTGAGCGGTTCGGCGGGCAGCTTCAGCGTGACCGCGACCCACATCTATGGCGACGAGGGAACATTCCACGCGACGGTCGTCGTCGCCGACGATGCCGCCGGGGCGATCGCGTCGACCGTCACGAGCACCGCCACCGTCGCGCAATCCGAGACGCTCAGCGCGGGCGCCGTCACGTTCACGACGACCGACGGGCAATCGTTCAGCGGAACGGTGGCCACCTTCACCAGCACCAACACGGCCGGTCTTGCCGCCGATTTCACGGCCACGATCACTTGGGGCGACGGCGCGACAACCACCGGAACCGTCAGCGGAACCAGCGGTGTCTACACGGTGAGCGGCACGCACACGTATACCAACGACGGCACGCGGGCCATCGGCGTGAGCATCGCCGACGACGCTCCCGGCACCGAGACGGCGACCGCCGCCAGCACGGCGAACGTGCTGGAAGGCGATTTGTCCGGCACCGGCGCGACGTTCACGGCGACCATGGGCACGACGTTCAGCGGCGCCGTGGCCACGTTCATTGACGCCGGCAGCACTGCGACCGCCGGAGCGTTCACCGCCACGATCGACTGGGGCGACGGCAGCGGAACGTCCGCCGGCACGGTGACTGGTTCGCCCGGCGGCTTCACGGTCAACGGCTCGCACCTGTACAGCGACGGCGGCGCCTTCGCGCCCAAAATCTTGATCACCGAAACCGGAGTCAACCCCGCTCCGGCCGCCACGGTCGTCGCCGTCGCCAACGTCACCGACACCGACACCCTGGCCGCCACGGGCACCGCCATCGCCGCCACCGAAGGCTCCACGTTCACCGGCACGGTCGCCACGTTCACGGACTCGAACACCAACACTCCGGCCAGCGATATGACGGCCACCGTCAACTGGGGCGACGGCAGCAGTTCGACCGGCTCGGTGAGCGGTTCGGCGGGCAGCTTCAGCGTGACCGCGACCCACACCTACGGCGACGAGGGAACATTCCATGCGACCGTCGTCGTCGCCGACGATGCCACCGGGGCGATCGCGTCGACCGCCACCAGCACCGCCACCGTCGCGCAATCCGAGACGCTCACCGCGGCCGCCGTCACGTTCACGCCGACCGCGGCGCAATCGTTCAGCGGCACGGTGGCGACTTTTTCCAGCACCAACACGGCCGGCGTGGCCGGTGATTTCGCGGCCACGATCACCTGGGGCGACGGCGCGACGAGCAGCGGCACCGTCAGCGGGACCAGTGGCGCGTACACGGTGAGCGGCACGCACACCTACTCCACCGAAGGCGCGCAGGCCGTCGGCGTGAGCATCGCCGACGACGCTCCCGGCACGGAGACGGCCACCGCCACCAGCTCGGCGAATGTCGCCGCGACCAATGTTCTGGCGGCCACCGCCGTCGCGGCCATCGGCCTGACCGAAAGCCAGACGTTCAACGGCACGATCGCCACGTTCAGCGACACGAACCTGTCCGCCGCGTCCACCGACTTCAGCGCCACGATCGTCTGGGGCGACGGCGGCACGGCCACCGGTTCCGTGACCGGCGCCAATGGTCAATTCACCGTCACGGCGAACCACAGCTATCAGGACGAGGGAACCCTGACCGCGACAACCACCATCGTCGACAACGCGACGACTGGAGCCACGGCGAGCGCCAGCACCACGGCCACAATCAGCGAAGGCGACCAGCTCCTTGCGGTGGCCACGACGTTCGCCGCCACCGCGGGCAGCAGCTTTTCGGGCAATGTGGCGACGTTCCGGGACAATAGCAACTTCAATTCCGCCTCCGACTTCTCGGCGATCATCAACTGGGGCGATGGCACCACGACGGCGGGCACCGTCAGCGGAAGCGGCAGTACGTTTACGGTCAGCGGCTCCCATACGTACCTCCAGCAGGGCACGCAAGGCGTCAACGTGACGTTCTTCGACGACGCGCCGGGCACGGCCGAAGTGACCGCCAACAGTACCGCCAACATCGTCGGCCAGGGCCTGACGGTGACCGCCGCGTCGATGTCGGCCAGCGAAGGCGTGGCGTTCAACGGCACCGTGGCGACCTTCAGCGAGCCAGGCGCCTCCACCGGCACCAGCCAGTTCACCGCCACGGTCAACTGGGGCGACGGCAGCAGTTCGACGGGCACCGTGACCGGCTCGGGCGGATCGTACACCGTGGCGGGAAGCCACACCTACGCGGCCGAAGGCGGCACGACCGTCAGTGTGCAGGTCACCGACAACTCCGCCGTGCCAACGGCCACCGCCAGCGAATCGAGCACCGTCAGCGTGGCGGATACCGACGTTCTGACCGGAAGCGGCCTCTCGATCACCTCCACCGAGGGCCAGGCCTTCAACGGCGTGGTCGCGACCTTCAGCGACGTGAACGCCGCGGCCGCCGCGGCCGATTTCACCGCCACGATCAACTGGGGCGACGGCGGCAGTTCGACGGGCACGGTGGCCGGCTCCGCCGGAACATTCACCGTCAGCGGCGCGCACACCTACGCCGAGGACGGCGCGAAAGCGGTCAGCGTGACCCTGGCCGACAACTCCCCCGGCACCGCGGTCGCCACGGCCTCCGGCACGGCGCAGATTGCCGACGCATCGCTCTCAGCCTCGCCCGTCAACGTGACGGTCGCCCAGGGAGCGGCGGCCGTCAACGTGACCGTGGCCACCTTTACCGACGCCAACACCAGCGCGCCGGCTTCCGACTTCACCGCCACGATCGATTGGGGCGATGGCAGCACCGCCGACCAGCAGGCGACCGTGACCGGATCCGGCGGCACGTTTACCGTGACCGGCAGCCATACCTACTACGACCCCTGGCACTACGCCTTGACGGTTTCGATTCACGACCAGGGGGGCGGCACGGCCACCGTGAGCCCGACGGCCGTATTGGGTAGCGGCAACGAGCGTTTCGCCGCCCAACTCTACCGCGACCTGCTTGGGCGCCAGGGCGAGCCGCAGGGCATGGGCTACTGGGAGAACCTGTTGAGTCAGGGAACGACGCGCACAGCGATCGTGACCGGTTTCGAGGGAAGTCTGGAGTTCCGCAACGACGTCACGCAGGAGTTGTTCCAGCGCTACCTCCACCGCGCCCCCGACCCCACGGCCTTGGTCGCCTTCTCCCAGGCCCTGATCACGAGTACCCCGGAACACGACGCCGCGATCTTGGCCAGCTCGGTGGAGTACTTCAATTCCCGCGGCGGCGGCACGGGAAATGGCTTCCTGACCGCGCTCTTTTCCGATGCGCTGAACCGTCCCGTCGATGCGGCCTCGCAGCTCCAATTCGGCGCGTTGAACCTGACCGATCCGGCCGTCCGCGCCCAGGTCGCGGCGCAAATCTTCGGCGGCACCGAGTACCAGACGGACTTGCTCAACTTCCCTGCTCACGTCAGCCAGCCCTATAATACGGGCGTGCCGTACGGCTTCTACCAGACCTACCTGCACCGCAATGCCGACTCGGCCGGCTTGGCCGCCAACCTGGCCGAATTCAAGGCCGGTCAGAACGACGCGCAGCTGGCCGCCGCGATCATCGCTTCCAATGAGTATTTCGCGAATCTGTAGTGTGCGGGCCCTTCAGGGCTTTACGGCATGGAAACGCCCAGGTTTCCTGGAACTTACGCGCCCCAGGCTAGACTCTGTCGCCGCTTCGCGGCTGGCAACCCGCAGTCCATGCCGTTGTACCACCCTGGGATTTACATTCGATCACGCTCTGGTCGTCTTGTTCGTAGCGCCCGTCGGTCGCGTTTGTGGGATGCGATCCGCTTCCGCCGCGTACACCGCTTTTGTCACCCGCATTTGAACCAGGCCGGAAATTGGCGACGCCCGCCACGGTGGCCGTGAACTGCGTGCGGTTGTTCATCGAGTCGTATTGGCTGCTGGCCAGCACGATGGCGGGCACGCCCGGCGTGCCGGCGATGCTGACCTCTGCGGGACTCGGTTGGTGCTGTGTGGCGACGATCACGCGCGTGATCATCACTAAGGCATCGATGCTTCCCAAAGCTCCCACGAGCAGCGGTGCGAACGACAAGCACAGGAACACCGAGCGGGTGCAGCGCTTGCCGAACGCGCCGATATGCCAAACCAGCGGGATACTGAACGAGACGAACAGGGCCAGCGTCCACCTTAAGCCGCAGGCGCGGAAGCATCAGCCCCGGCGGCGCCTGGCTGGCCACGAGCGGCCCCACACGCGACTTGCCACTAACCGTAAAGACCGCTTAGACTCGGCGGGATGAACGATTACGACAAGGCCGGCAGGTACTTGGTGAAACGCGAACCGGCCGGATTCTTCCGCTGGCTCTCGGCCAACCCTCGTCTCACTTTTCAGGCCTGGATCGATGCGCGGCGAGTGGCCTTGCCAAACCAGAACGGCTGTCGTTTGGAACTGTCCATCCTGCGGCGCCGCCTCGCGGAAGAGGACGCATCGAACCTGGTGGCGGATGTGGCGGGCGGAATAACGTCCCCGTGGCTCTTGCCGTGGGTTCCGCTGATGCAAGGCGGAGGCGAACTGGGTATAATCGCTGACTGGCTGCCAGAGGCGGAACGCCGCTTGACCGACGAACGCGACCGGGCGGATCTCGGTTTGACGACGCAAGTTTTTGCTTCGCTGGCCGGATGCCGGGCCGCCTGGGACCAAGCTTTACGAGGGTGGAACATGAAAACGTCACCAATCTTTGATGAAATCCGCGAAGAAGGCCGCGAAGAGGGCCGGGCTGAGGGAATGCGAGCGCTCGTCGTCCACCAGGGGCGGCAGAAGTTCGGCAAGACCCCGACTAAGAAGCAGCAAAAGGCTTTGGAATCCGTCACCGACCTTGCGCGACTGGAAGCCTTGGCGGAGCGGTTGCTTGACGTCGATTCCTGGGGCCAATTGTTGGGCGAAGTCTAGAACTGCGAGAAGGATCGCATTTATGGGACTAGGCTTGGCTCATGCCAGCCTTTCCGTCACCGGCCCCACGGAGGCAAGTATACGAGGTCGCAACCGATGAAATCGATTCTACTCTCCCTGGCGTTGCTGGGACTCGGCGGCGGCCTGGCATCGGCGGCGGACAAGCCGAACATCATCTGTATCTTGGCCGACGACCTCGGCTATTCGGATCTCGGCTGCTACGGTGGCGAGATCGAGACGCCTAATCTCGACCAGCTCGCCGGCGGCGGGCTGCGCTTCACGCAGTTTTACAACACGGCCCGCTGCTGGCCGACGCGAGCGGCGCTGCTGACCGGCTACTACGCGCAGCAGGTGCGGCGCGATACCGTGCCCGGCGTGCCCAGCGGCGGCGGGGGCCTGCGACCGGTCTGGGCGCGCCTGCTGCCCGAGTTGCTCAAACCCCAAGGCTATCGCTCCTATCACTCCGGCAAGTGGCACGTCGATGGGATGCCGCTGGACGACGGTTTCGACCGTTCTTATTACGTGCAAGATTTGGGTCGATACTTCAGCCCGCGCGTGCTTTACGAAGACAACCGCGAACTGCCGCCCGTCGAACGAGGCAGCGGCTACTACGCCACCACGGCCATCGCGGAAAAGGCCATTCAGTTCCTCAAAGAACACGCGCACGAGCATCCCAACGAGCCGTTTTTTCAATATCTCGCCTTTAACGCTCCCCACTTTCCACTGCAGGCCCCACCCGAAGACATCGCTCGCTATCGCGACAAATATCGCGATGGATGGGAGTCGGTTCGCGGCCGGCGTTATGAGCGGATGAAAAAAATGGGTATCGTCGATACCACGCTGTCTCCGCCCGGGCGCGACGTCGGGCCGCCCTACGATTTCCCCGACGCGCTCAAGCGGCTTGGTCCCGGCGAGGTCAACCGGCCCCTGGCCTGGAGCGAGCTGACCGAGGAGCAACGCGCCTTTCAGGCCGACAAGATGGCCATTCACGCCGCGATGGTCGACCGCATGGACCGTGAAATCGGCCGAGTGCTCGATCAGGTGCGCGAGATGAAGGCGCTCGACGACACGCTGGTTCTCTTTCTCTCCGACAACGGCGCCAGCGCGGAAATCATGGTCCGCGACGATGGGCACGATCCGACGGCGCCGCCCGGCTCGGCCGCCACCCATCTGTGCCTGGGGCCGGGCTGGTCGACGGTGTCGAACACGCCGTTTCGACGCCACAAGACCTGGGTTCATGAAGGAGGCATTTCGACGCCGCTGATCGCGCATTGGCCCAAGGGAATCGCGGCCCGCGGCGAGCTGCGGCGCCATCCGGGCCACGTGATCGATCTCGTGCCGACGATTCTTGAAATCGCGGGCGGCAAACGGCCCGAAACGTGGCAAGGCAAGCCCGTACCGCCGCCCCCCGGCAAAAGCCTCGTTGCCGCGCTGGCCAACGACGGCGCCGCGCCGCGCGAATATCTGTGGTGGCTGCACGAAGGCAATCGGGCGATCCGCATCGGCGATTGGAAGTTGGTCGCCGCCGGCGAAAAAGCGCCCTGGGAACTGTACGATCTTTCCCAGGACCGCGCCGAGATGAACGATCTCGCCGCGCGGCAGCCAGACAAAGCGCGCGAGTTGGAGCAAGTCTGGACGCGGCACTACAACGAATTCCGCAAGTTGGCCCTTGTCGACGTCGACGGCAATGCCAACCATCCCGCCCTGCGCGAGGGGGCGATCAAATCGAAGTGACGGCCACGGCGGGCGTCGCACCCGTCAGAAAGAAATCGATCGGCATTGATTGAGGATGCATCGGTGTCCGATGCCCAATGAACGCGCGCACCTGGCCAGGAACGGTCAAGTCCTCCTCCAGCACCTGATAGACACTCGGCCTGGCCGCGTCTACACGGCGGCCCAGCGCCGCCCCGAACGACGAGGTGGTGGAATGCAAGACAAGTTGGCCTCTCAGGTGCTCCTCGCATTCTGCATGGCAGACGAACAGATGTGGCACAAGCAGATCGCGTTTCCCACATTCTCGCACGGTAATCGCCGCCAGGAACGGGGCCCGCGGCGTATCGTAGGCCGTCAGCGCGTTCAGGTACTTGAGGCTGAACTCGATCAAGAGGGCGTTGGCCTTGGCGATTCCCAGCTTCTTCAGGAAGTCCACGTCGGCGTAGCGCGAGTAAAACGGGACCTCGTCGAAGAAGCCGGCTGCATAGAATTGTGAGAAATCGGCCAGATGCTGCTTGGCGAGCACCCGCCACAGTAACGATTCATGTCGGCTCGTGGTCATACATTCCATCCGGCCTTGCGCAGGAATTCAGCTTGCCTGTTAGTCAAGATGCCCGGCCCGTGCTTCCAAGTTCCATCGATGTTGATTGCCGGCGAACCTTGGCCCGGCGCCAAGTGGGCATGCCACTGCTCGCCGGTCGTGCGTGGTGCATCTATTCGATCAATTCCCGGAGGGCCTTGTCCTCTCAGGACCATATTCGCGGCTTGGCTTGGCGTCATGGCGATCCTGGCACCCTCGGCAATCTCTAGCATTGCTCAGAATCGAACAGGTGTCAAGGATGCTGCTTGTTCCCACGCTCCTACCGGCGGCGCTCGGTCGTCACGGGGCCATCGACAGCGTGATCGAGCGCCGCGCCCGCCGCAACAAGGGCGCCAGCACGCGCGTCGCGCGGCGGTGCTCGAACTGCGGCCGGCAGTCGAAGAAGTAGAGACCTTCCCCCTCGCCGGCCAACATCTCCTTGAGCGGCCATCGCCGGCGGCGCCGCCCATGAACGCGCCGCCACAGCCGATCGAACGCGGCGGCGATCCGCGACTGCCGCCGCCCGCACAAGCGCACGTGGACGTCGCGCCAGCCGGCCGACGCCGGCAGTTCACGCCCGGCCGCGGCCGCGCCGCTTTGATCGACGATGTTCATGCCGCCAAAATAGGCGATCTGGTCGTCGACGACGAGCAACTTGCGGTGGTTGCGGCGGTTGAGAAACCGTAGCGAGGGAAACCGCCAGAAGACCTGGCGCAGCGAGTGGAAGCAGTGTACTTTGACGCCCGCGGCGAACCGTTGAGCGTGGTCGAAATCAGGGCGGCGACGTGCCGCGACGCACTTCATTATACGCCGCCGCCGAGGATGGGGATTTCCTGGTCACTGCGGCGCTGGGCCATCCGCAAGTGGTTTTAGGCGAGTTCCCACCTCCCATTTTCGCTCAAAAAGGGCTCGATACGCCTCGAAAACGACCAGATCGACGGCTTGCCAGCAAAAACCGCTCGCCCGTCATCCCAGCACTGCCTCAAAATCTCCGGGAAATACGCATGCCCGTTCAGGATTGCACTTGATTTCTTGCTAACATGGAGTTGCTAAACGCAAAAAAAAATTAACAAACAGGGGGCTAACGCCCCCCGCTCGCCGCCTAACCTCCAACCCCACACCCTGCCATGCCCATCAACAAAACCAACCGCGTCGATCCGCCCCCGCCGCTCGCCCCGCCGGAAGTCCGCCGGCTCAGCGACATCGAGATTTGCCCCACCCTTTGGCTCTGGCCGGGCCGCGTGGCCCTGGGCCAACTCACGCTCGTGGCCGGCGAGCCAGGCGCCGGCACCAGCCTGCTCCTCATGGACCTCGCCAGCCGCGTCTCGCGCGGGACGCCGTTTCCAGACGCGAACGCCGGCGCCAAAGGGGCAAATGCCCGCTCCGGGGCCAGCGACGGCGGCGCCGCCGGACCCGCCGATGTGCTCTTGATCCTGCGCCGTGACCAGGAACAACTGGCCATACCGCGCTTGGCGCTCATGGGCGCCGACGGCAGCCGAATCGAGGTCATGGGCGACGTGCCCGATCGCGAGATGGGCAAGCAGGAAGGGTCCATCCTGCGCCCCTTCCGCGCCTGGAGCGACTTGGCTCACGTCGAATCGTGGCTGGCGCGCACGCCGGAGGCCAAACTCGTGGTGATCGACGCGCTGGAACTGTCCCTCGACGGACGCGGCAGTTCGTTTCCCTACGAATGCCGGCAGATGCTGCGCAAACTGGACGAGTTGGCCAGGAAATACGGGGTGGCGATCGTCGCCGCGGCGCGCGTGCCGGAGAAGCCCGGCGCCGCGGACCTGCGCCGCTGCCTCGACAAGCGCCGTCACCGTTTCCTCCTGCCGAGCGCACCGCGCCGGCGCCGCGGACCTGCGCCGCTGCCTCGACAAGCTGGCCGGAGTCGGGGAGATCGGCGCGGTGTTCGCGGTGGTGCGCGACCGCCGGCGGCCCAGCCGCCGCTATCTGCTGGCCGTCAAGAACAGGCAGGGCGAAACGGAAAACGGCCTGGCGTTCGAGACGCCCGGCGGGCGCATCGTCTGGGGCCGCGACGGCGTGAGCTCGGCGGTGCTTTACGCCACGGCCGGGCAACTCGACCAGTTGGATGCGGCGCTCTGGCTGCGATGCGAACTGGCGGAAGGCGCGAGGGCCGCCAAAGAGTTGGGTACGGCGGCCAACGAGGCGGGCATTCCCTGGCATGTGGTCTATCGGGCCAAGGCCATCGCCGGCGCCGTGGGCTATCGAAAGGGCTTCGGACCAGGAAGCCGTGTCTTTTGGCGCCTGGAAGAGCCCAAATCAGCAGCCGAAGAGAACGAAGCGAGCGGCCTGCCGGAGCCAAAAGAGCCGGATTTCACCATAGAAAACGAGAATTCGGGGTTCAACCACGGAGCCGATCGCGACACGTTTTCCGACCCGGCGGCGCCCGCCGAAATGGCGACGGATTTGGCGTCCGAGGGTCGGAATTCGGGATTCAGCGCGGACGGCGAGACCGATTCCTTCCCCACCGACCGCTTGAACCCGCGAATTGAGGAGATCAAGAGCGAGGCCGAACCCATCCGGATGCCCTGGGGCAAGCACGAAGGCGCCCCCGTCGAGAACCTCGACCACCATTACCTTAAGGAGGTGTTGTCATGGGACCGAAAACGGCTCGACGATGATCTGCTTCGGGAGATCGACCGCGTACTCCGCCAGTAGCCGTGAGGAACGCCGGTTGAACCCATGCAATGGGTTACGTCCTGGCCGGGCTCGATGGCGGCCGCGCGGCCTGGCGCGGCTTGCAGATCCTTATACTGCACGCGGCCGGGAATGACACATTCGCAAGTCTGCACACCAACCCGCGGCGCAAGCAAGGCCAGTCGTTACGCTCCTTGCTTGCGCTGCGGGTTAGTGTCGGAGCAGGCCGCGCGCAGTATAGCGTGGGAACGAGGGCGGGGACGCGGAGCGTCCGCGGAGGTGTTCCCACGCAGAGCGTGGGAACGAGTCGATGGTGCTTAATTTCCAGGCAGCCTGCCTTCTCGCCTTGCCCAGCGGCAGTCGCTCGTCGCGGGGCCGCGGAGCGGCCGAAGATGTGTTCGGGGTATCCTCGCAGTGGGTCGGCGGAGCGTGGGAACTGGTGGGTCGGCGGAGCGTTTGAACAAGGACGCGCCGCGACAAGCCAGCGATCGGGTAGATTCCAGGGTTGGTGGGCGGTGCCCACCCTACATTTGGGTTGGTGGGCGGTGCCCACCCTACCGAAAACTTGCGTGCGCGTTCCGTTCATGTGTAGAATGAGGACGGCGGCCCAGCGCGAGCCGTTCCTACCGACCATTTGCCCTCCCTCCCGCCGTTTGTGGCCGTTTCCGTCGCAGGAGCCGTCGATGCCGCGTCGTCTGACACGTACCGCGAAGCGATTCGCACTTGCCGCCTGCCTGGCGGTTGCGATGTTGTCGGTAGGCGTCTTGCTTCTGGGTGCTCAGGAAGGGCAAGGCGAGCTCCCGCCGGCCGCCACAGGCCGGATCGACTTCGTCAACGACGTCCAGCCGATCTTGGCCACGCGGTGCTATTCCTGCCACGGTCCCGACAAGCAGAAGAGCGGCTATCGGCTCGACGTGAAGGCGATCGCCCTGACGGGCGGCGACAGCGGCGGCTCGATCGTTCCGGGCAACAGCGCCGAAAGCCCGTTCATTCATTATGTGGCGGGGCTGGATGAAGCCCCGCGGATGCCGGCCGAGGGAGCGCCGCTCACGGCGGAACAAGTGGGCATCTTGCGAGCGTGGATCGACCAAGGCGCCGTATGGCCCGACTCGGCCGACCACCCGCTCGAAGACCCTCGCAACCACTGGGCATTCCAGCCGCTTTCGCAGCCCGTGCCGCCCGCCATCGGCGATGGCCACGCGGGCTGGGTTCGCAACCCGATCGACGCCTTCATCCTGGCGAAGCTCGCTGAGAAGGATCTTGCGCCTTCCGCGCCCGCCGACCAACGCACCCTCTTGCGCCGTGTGACGTTCGACCTCGTCGGCCTGCCGCCGACGCCTGATGAGGTCGCCCGGTTTCTGGCCGACGACGCGCCCGACGCCTACCCGCGGCGGGTCGACGAGCTTTTGGCCAGCCCGCGGTACGGCGAACGTTGGGCGCGGCACTGGATGGACGTCGTCCATTTCGCCGAGACGCACGGAAACGACCAGGACCGGCCGCGGCCCAACGCCTGGCCCTACCGCGATTACCTGATTCGATCGTTCAACGACGATAAGCCCTATGCGCGGTTCGTCGCCGAGCAATTGGCCGGCGACGTGCTGTTCCCAGGCGACCCGCAAGGGACCGTGGCCACAGGCTTCATCGCCGCCGGACCGTGGGACGAGAGTTCGCAACGCGACATCCAGGGCGATACGATCGACAAGACCATCGCCCAGAACCTCGACCGCGACGATATGGTGACGACCACCATGGCCACGTTCACCAGCACCACGGTGCATTGCGCCCGCTGCCACAACCATAAGTTCGACCCGATTCCGCAGGCGGAATACTACAGCTTGCAGGCCGTGTTCGCCGGCGTCGACCGGGCCAACCGCCCCTACGAACCCGACCCCGCGCTCGGCACGCGCCGGCAAGCGCTGGCGAAGCGCCGGCAGGATCTGGCCGCCGGCGTCAACGAAGTCGGATTGGCCGCGCTCTTGGACCCGGCGGCGCAGGCGGAAGTCGCCGCTTGGGAGCGAACGCTTTCAACGCGCAACGGCGGTTGGACCACGCTCGACGCCGCGACGGTCGCGTCGGCCGAAGGCGCGACGCCGACGAAGCAGGCCGACGGCTCGATCGTCTTCGGCGGCGCGCGGCCCGAGCGCGACACGTACACGATCGTGGCCCACACCGAGTTGCAGGGCATCACGGCGGTGCGTTTGGAAGTGCTGACCGACGCCAACCTGCCGCAGCAGGGTCCGGGCCGGCAGGACAACGGCAATTTGCACCTTTCGGAGTTCAAGCTGCAAGCGGCGCCGCGCAACGATCCGGCGGCGGCCAAGCCGGTCGTGCTCGAAAACCCCTCGGCCGATTTCGACCAGGAGGGTTGGACCGCGGCGATGGCGATCGACGGCAAACCGAACACCGCCTGGGGCATCCATCCCCAGGTCGGCAAGCCGCATCTGGCGGTGTTCGAAGTCCAACAGCCGCCGGCGCACGAGGGGGGCTCGACGTTGACCTTCACGTTGGAGCAAAAACACGGCAGTGGTCACCTGATCGGCCGGCCGCGATTATCGGTCACGACCCAAGCCAAGCCGATCCGCGCGACGCCGGCGCTTCCCGACGCCGTGGCCGCGGCGCTGGCCGTACCGGCCGAACGACGGGGCGACGAGCAGAAGGCCGAGTTGGCGCTGCACCTGCTGCGGTTGCAAGTCGAGCGGGAGTCGGCCCTGTTGCCGCCGCCGCCGATGGTCTACGCCGCCGCGAGCGATTTCCAGCCGGAAGGGAGCTTCAAGCCCGCCAAGGGCCCTCGGCCCGTCCATGTTCTTCGCCGCGGTGACGTGCGCAGTCCTCTGGCGGAGGCCGCGCCCGGCTCGCTTTCGTGCCTGCCGGGTTTGCCGGCGCGGTTCGATCTCGCCAACCCGGCGGACGAAGGGAGCCGCCGCGCGGCCTTGGCGGCTTGGATCACCGATCCGCGCAACGCGCTCGCCTGGCGGTCGATCGTCAACCGCGTCTGGCACTACCATTTCGGCCGCGGGATCGTCGATTCGCCCAACGATTTCGGCCGGATGGGCTCGCGTCCGACGCACCCCGAGTTGCTCGACTGGCTCGCAAGCTGGTTCCTTCAGCAGGGTGGTTCGCTCAAGCGACTGCACAGGCTGATTGTCACCAGCGGCGCCTATACCCAGTCGTCGCGGCACGACGCGGCGCTGGCACAGCGCGACGCGGGCAACCTGTACCTTTGGCGGATGAACCGCTCTCGGCTCGACGCCGAATCGCTCCGCGACGCGGTGTTGGCGATAACCGGCCGGCTCGATCCGACGATGGGCGGCCCGTCGGTCAAGCAGTTCGTGGAGAGTCCCGGCATCCATGTGACGCCGATGGTCGATTACCTCGGCTTCGACGTCGATTCGCCGGCCGGCCGCCGCCGCAGCGTCTACCGTTTCTTGTTTCGCACGCTGCCCGACCCGTTCATGGATTCGATGGACTGCGCCGACGCCTCGCAACTCACGCCCGCCCGAAATACGTCGGTCACGGCTTTGCAGGCGCTGGCCATGCTCAACAACCCGTTCATGGTCCGCCAGAGCGAGCACTTCGCCGAGCGCGTGTCGCAGGCAAGCGGGGCGCTCGGCGGACAGATCGAGGCGGCGTATCAAGGGGCGCTGGGGCGGCCGCCCACGCCGAAGGAATCGGCGGCGCTGATCTCCTACGCGGGCAAACACGGCCTGGCCAACGCCTGCCGGCTGATCCTCAACAGCAATGAGTTCATGTTCGTACATTGATGGAGCGTCAACCGCGGCGCACGGAACGCCACGGAGGGCGTTTCGCGCTACAGAGGGAATCAAGGCATGAAACACACGATGTCAATCACGAGTCGGCGTGACTTCCTGTGGCGCGTGGGCGGTGGGTTGGGAGGTGTGGCGATGACCCAACTGCTCGCCGAGCAAGGGTTGCTGGCCGACACGGCCTCGCCGCAACCGCGCGCCGAGTTCCAGGGCGGGCTGCACCACCCCGCCCGGGCGAAACGCGTGATCCAATTGTTCATGAACGGCGGGGTCAGCCAGTGCGATACCTTCGATTACAAGCCGGGGCTGGCCCAACTCGACGGGCAGACGTTCGACCCCGGCGAACGCCTCGAGTCGGTCACCGGCTCGCCGGGCTTCAAGGTCATGAAGAGCCCGTTCGCATTTCAACGGCACGGCCAGTGTGGCCGATGGGTGAGCAGCGTTTTCCCACACATCGCCCAGTGCGTCGACGACCTGGCATTCTTGATGTCGATGGCCTCGAAGACCAACGTCCACGGGCCGGGCAGCTATATGATGAATTCCGGCTTCACGCAACCCGGCTTCCCCTGCCTTGGCGCGTGGGTTTCTTACGGGCTCGGGCGGCTTTGCGACGAACTGCCGACGTTCGTGGTCATGCCCGACCCGCGCGGGCTGCCCTACAACAACCAAGGCAACTTCTCCTCCGCCTTCCTGCCGGTGGCGCACCAAGGCACGATCATCAGGGCCTCCGCCCCGACGCCGATCGCCGATTTGTTTCCACCCCCCTCGGCCAAGTACATCACTCGTGAGAGCGAAGCCGAAGGCTTGTCGCTTTTGGGCGCGCTGAACCGCGAGCACCAGGCTGAATGGCAGGGCGATTCACGGCTCGATGCCCGCATCGCTTCCTTTGAACTGGCCGCGAAGCTGCAGCTCAGCGCGCCCGAGGTGCTCGACGTTTCGGCCGAAACCGATGCGACGCGCAACCTTTACGGGCTCGACGACGCGGCGACCGCGGAATTCGGCCGACGCGCCCTGATCGCCCGGCGAATGCTCGAACGGGGCGTGCGGTTCGTGCAGATCTGGAGCGGGGCGGCCGGCGCGACGAACAACTGGGACAACCATTCGAACATCAATACCGAGCTACCGGCCATCGCCGCGGGCGTCGATCGGCCGATCGCCGGCCTGCTGAACGATCTCAAGGCGCGCGGCATGCTCGACGATACGCTCGTGGTCTGGTGTACCGAATTCGGCCGCCAGCCGTTCAGCCAAGGCACGGCCGGGCGCGACCACAACGGCGGCACGTTCGTCGGTTGGCTCGCCGGGGCGGGTGTCCGCGGCGGCGCCGCCCACGGCGAAAGCGACGACTGGGCCTGGCGGGCTCGCACGCCCATTTACTGCTACGACCTGCACGCCACGATCCTGCACCTCCTGGGCATCGACCACCGCCGGCTCACCTATCGCCACAACGGCAGCAACCGGCGACTGACGGACGTCCACGGCGACGTGATCCGGGAGATCCTGGCCTAACTGGACCGCCTCGCTCCCACGCTCCGCGTGGGAGCAACCCGGATTATTCGTGGTCCCGTAGCTGGCTTCGCAAGAAGTCAGGCCGTGGACGCGAGTTACGCCAGAATTCTTGCGAATTCTGCTACAGCACAGTGCATGAGTTCCTCCCCGGAGCATGAATAATCCGGCGGAACGGGGACGCGGAGCGTCCGGGGAGATGTTCCCACGCGGAGCGTGGGAACAAGTTACGTAGCCGGCTTAGGGACGGGGAGCCGATGGCGATAAACGTAGGTTTCGCCCGTGTGCTCGACCAGTTCATAGTGCTCCCGCATCGCGTGAATCACGGCCTCGGGCCATACGCGGGACTTTCGGACGATTTTCTCGATTTGTCGATCGACGGTCACATGAAGTAAGAGCCACTTGATGCGCCCTTGCCGCATGGCGTCGAGCAATTCGCGTTCGTCGAGTGTGCCGTTGGCGACCAGCAACATGTAGAGGAATGAATCGTTGACCCACGGCCTGTGTCCGGCGGCCAACGCCAGGTCGACGCACTCCCCGTCGGCCAGCAAGCCGACGTTGGCCGGCTCCTCCCGCAACAGCGCTCGCACGCGGGCGCAGGCCTCGGACGGCTCGCCCAGCGATCGGACCACGACCTTGATCTCACGCGCGCTGGGTAGCGTCAAAACGACGGCTAGGCCCGCCAGCGCCGCCAACGCGCGCCGCGGCTGCGCGGCCGACAGGCGCGGCGCGCCGCGGGCCGCGACGACGAAGCTCGCCAAGAGCGCCGGGTCGAGAAAGTAATTGTGGTCCGAACCGTTCTTACAGACGGTCACGAACGAAATTCCCAGGCTCAGCAGGAATCCCAGACACCAGAGCGACCGCACGGCGCTGGCCGGCTCGGTCACCAAGAGGTACACCGCGACGAGCATCGCCGCGGTGCCCAGAGGGCTTGCCAGGAATTCGTAGCCGTAGGCAAAGCCGCGCCAAGGGATCATCTGGTTGCGATTGCCCGTCAATACGCCCGTCAAGAAGAACCCGCGGCTCGACCACTGGACGACGCCCCACAACGCCGCTCCCAACGCGGCGACGAAAAGAGAGAACACGACCGCGTCGCGCCATCGACGGCAGACGATCAAATGGGCCAGTATCGGCAATCCCGCCAGCGCGCAGGTCGGCTTGACCAACGATCCAGCGGCGATCAATGCCGCGGCGGCGGCCACGCTCTTGGGTTTCGGACCCAGCGCCGCGTAGGCCCCCAGCGCCGCCAGCAGCGCCAGCATGTCGACTCGCGCATAGGGCATCCAATAGGCCACGGTCGGAGAAACCAGGAACGCCAGTGGGGCCAGCAGACCCAATTCGACGCTTCGCGTTTGGCGAGCGATCACCCAGGTGGCCAGCGCGGCGATGGCGATCGCCGCCGCGAGGCTCACCAGCCGCCCCGGGATGACGCCGTGAGGCGAGTGGCTGATTCGCGCCGCCAGGTCAAACACCCAATAATAGACAGGACCATAGCAACTCAATGTGTAATCCGGGGCGCGCAGCCACTCGACCGAAATCGGCTCCGACCGCATCCGCTCGACCGTGGCCAAGATCGGCCCTTCGCCGTAGCTCTTGCGTTCCAGGTCGAACGTCCGCAGCGCGTAGACGGTGGTCACCGCCGCCAGCGCCCCGGCCAACAGCAGTCGGACGGTCAATCTCAGGCCGCGCGGCGCCGCGGCGAACGGCCCGGCAACCGCCAAACGGGCGGCAGGGCGATCGGCAGTCTGCCACGGCGGGGCAACGGATACGGCGACCATGTCGCCTATCTTATAGAAAAGCCACGTTCTTGGGCCAGACCAATCGTGCCGTTCGACGGCGCCGACGTGACGTTCTGGCGTATTGGCCGCAGTTTGGCTACACTCGTTATACGGTGGGGGTGATCGTCATCGAGAAGAAAAAAAAGTCAAGAAAATGAAACTGAACCTCAGTATTAGCGTTGAATCCGACGTCGAGACCGGCAAAATCCTTGCGGCCTACATCAAGGTTCGCGATGGCAAGTCCGCCAAAACACGAGAGTACGTCCCCGGTGCGGTGTTTGCCGATTTTGACCGAAAAGGGCAACTACTTGGAATTGAAATGCTTGGTCCGGTAAAGATCGCAGTTCTCCAGCGAATCGCTCAGAAGGAAAGTGAGCCGACCCAGCGGTTCGTCCGATCCGTCGTTCCGCATGAACTGGTCGCGGCGAGCTAGATGCTATCCGAAAAGTCGCGGAGAGCGGTCGCGCACTGTCGTGGGACGGCCTTCCCAGTCCGTCCGTAGCGGAAGACGGCCTGGGAAGGCCGTAGTTTTCGGATAGCCTCTTAGAGGCTATCCGAAAACTAGGGAAAGCGGTCGCGCACTGTCGTGGGACGGCCTTCCCAGTCCGTCCGTAGCGGAAGACGGCCTGGGAAGGCCGTCCCACGGGGAGTTTTCGGATAGCCTCTTAGCTTAGCTTAGATGCCACATTCGAGCGGTACTCGGCCCGGGGCTGATCGGCTAGAATGGCGAGCATGGACGAGAACCCGTACAAGGCGCCGATCATTCAGCGATTGCAGGAATCCAGCCGCTTGATCACGCTCCGAGGAGTGGAGGTCCACAACCTCAAGAGCATCGATCTCGATCTGCCCCACCGCCGGCTGATCGTGTTCTGCGGCGTGAGCGGCAGCGGCAAGAGCAGCCTGGCCTTCGACACGCTCTATGCCGAGGGACAGCGGCGCTACATCGAAAGTTTCTCGGCCTATACGCGGCGGTTTCTCGAACTGCTGGAAAAGCCGTCCGCCGACCGGATCGACGGCATTCCGCCCGCCGTCGCCGTCGCGAGCCAGAACACCAGCCGCTCCGGCCGCTCAACCGTCGGCACCGCCACGGAAACGAACGATTATCTGCGGTTGCTCTTCGCCAAGATCGGCCGCGTCTTCTGCCTGCGGTGCGGGCGCGAGGTTCGCCGCGATTCGCCCCAGGGCGTCGCCGACGAGCTCGCTCGGCTGAGTTCCGGCGCGCGATACCTGGTGACGTTCCCCCGCGAAGCCCCCGCGCCCGACCAATGGCAACGGTTCGTCGCCGGACTGCGCGAAGACGGTTTCGTGCGCGTCCTTCGCGACGGTCGGCTCGAACATCTCGACGAAAACCGCCAACCCGCATTCACCGGCCAACCACCGGTGCCGTCCCACGGCGGGCTGTACGTCGTCGTCGATCGCCTGTCGGCGGGCGCCGGCAACGAGCGGCGCGTGTTCGACTCGGTCGAGACGGCCTTCGCCAAGGGAGATGGCCGCTGTTCGGTGTTCGTCGAGGCGGCGCCAACGACCGTCACGTCGCCGGCGTCGGCCGGTGGCGAAACCTCGTGGCGACGAATCGCCTGGAGCACGCGGCTGGCCTGCGACGATTGCCAGCTTGAATACCCGGCGCCGGAGCCGCGGCTTTACAGCTTCAACAGTCCACTCGGAGCTTGTCCCCGCTGCGAAGGCGTTGGCACCGTGATCGAACTCGACATGGAGCTCGGCCGCGGGCGGAGCCATCGCACTTGCCCGGCCTGCGGCGGCGCCCGGCTGCGTGCCGAGGCGCTGGCCACGCAGGTGGGCGGAAAGAACCTGGCCGAGATCGTCGCCATGAAAATCCGCGATGCGGCCGAGTTCTTCGGCCGGGTCGAACTCTCCGAGTGGGATCGCCGTGTCGGCCGCGTCATGCTCGAACAGGTCCGCTCGCGGCTGGGATATTTGCAGACCGTCGGGTTGGAGTATCTCACGCTCGATCGAACGCTGCGCACGCTCAGCGGCGGCGAATCGCAACGCGTGGCGCTCACTTCGGCCCTCGGCTCCAGCCTGGTCAACATGCTCTACGTGCTCGACGAGCCTTCGATCGGCCTGCACCCTCACGACACGGATCGCCTGATACGGGCGATCATCGGCCTGCGCGACCGCGGGAACACGGTGATTGTCGTCGAGCACGAAGAGGCGATGATTCTCGCGGCCGACCTGGTGGTGGAGATCGGGCCTGGGGCGGGCGAGCGCGGCGGCAAGGTCGTGTTTCAAGGCACGCCCGTCGAAATGGCGGCCTGCCCAACCAGCCTCACCGGCGATTACCTCTCCGGCCGCCGCGAGATCCGCGCGCCCGTCAAGCGGCGCGAGCCGGACCACGGCTGGATTCGCCTGACGGGCGCGCGGGGCAACAACCTGCGGAACGTGACGGTCGAGTTCCCGCTCGGCTTGCTCTGCCTGGTAGCCGGCGTGAGTGGATCGGGCAAGAGCACGCTCGTCGAGGATACGCTTTACCCCGCGCTGTGCCGCCGATTGCGCAAGGAGGCCCCTAAGCCCCTCGACTACGACGACGTCTTCGGCGACGGCCAGATCAACGACGTGGTGATGGTCGACCAGTCGCCCATCGGCCGCTCGCCCCGCTCGAACCCGGTGACCTACCTCAAGGCCTTCGACGAAATCCGGGCCGTCTTCGCTGACACGGTGGAAGCCCGCACGCACAACTATACCGCCGGCCACTTCAGCTTCAACGTGGCCGGCGGGCGTTGCGAGGCCTGCCAGGGCGACGGTTCAATCGAGATCGACATGCAGTTCCTGGCCGACGTTTACATGAAGTGTTCGCGGTGCCAGGGCCGCCGCTACCGCCGCGAGATTCTTGACGTGACCTACCGCGGACGCAACATCGCGGACGTCCTTGAGATGACGGTTCGCGAGGCGTTCACCTTCTTTCGTGGCCAGACCAAGGTGCAGGCAAAGCTGAAAAAGCTGATCGACGTCGGGCTCGATTACCTGCGGCTGGGTCAACCGGCCAATACGCTTTCGGGCGGCGAGTCGCAGCGGCTCAAGTTGGCCGGTTATCTTTCGTCGGCGCGGCGCGGACGCTGCTTGTTTCTGCTCGACGAGCCGACGACCGGCTTGCACTTTTCGGACATCGTGCAGTTGCTCGATTGTTTCGTGGCGCTATTGGCCGTGGGCCATTCGCTGATCGTGGTCGAGCACAATTTGCAGTTGCTCAAGGCGGCCGACTACCTGATCGACCTCGGTCCCGGCGCGGCCGACGAAGGAGGGCGCGTCGTGGCGAAGGGAACGCCGGAGATGGTGTCGCGCAACGAGGACTCGCTGACGGGGCGGTTCTTGGCGCGGGCATTGGCTCGAGAGCGCGAGACGCTTCCTGGTTCCCACGCTCCGCGTGGGAACGGCGCCGCGGACGCTCCGCGTCCTTGCTTCACGCTCCCCTCCTGACTCCTGACTCCTGACTCCTGACTCCTGATTCCTGACTCCTGACCCATGACCCATGACCAACTCGACATCTTCTTCGGCGACGCCAACAACGCCGAGGCGCGGGTCTACGCGAGGCTGGAGGCTGCCGAGAACCCGGACGATTGCCGTTTGGCCGGCCGCGTGATCGGGCCGACGTGCGAATACGCGCACACGCTTTCGGCCGGCATTCCACTGGCCATGAAGCGATTGCCGGCCGGCGGCGCCGCGCCGCGGCGGCCGCCGCTTTTGGCGGAGGCGGTCGTACCCGACCCGTGCTTCTGGTCGACCGAGCTTCCATTCTTGTATCGTGTCGAGGTCGAGCTATGGCGAGCAGCGGACCTGTTGGCGACGACGTCGCGACTGCTCGGCATCCGGCCGCTGGGCGCGCTGCGATGGCGACTTGTGTTCGAGGCGAAGTCTTGGGTGCCTCGGGGGATCGATCGTGGTGAAGTGCCGGAAACCGAGTTAAGCCAGTGGCGAGCGGCCGACCTGGTAATGGTCGTCGAGCGGCCGAGCGAGGAATTGTGCGGCGACGCGAGCCGCTTGGGCGTGCTTCTCGTGGCCGAGGTCGCCGGAAACCCCGCCGACCTTGCGGCCGAGACCCGGCGTCTTTCACGTTGGCCCGCCGTGATCATCGCCATGCTGAGCTCGAATACCCCGCTTGCCGCGAGCATCCGCGCGAGCGCCGGAAATCTGCTCTTGGGGCAGTCGTTCGGCGCCGGAACCGCCATCGAGCCGGCCGCATGGGCTGACGTTGTCATCTGCGAAAGCAGTGACGCGGCCGACCTGAGTCGGCGCGCCGCGACGTGCAACCTGCCCCTCATCGCGCGGCGGCCGGCCGCCTGGCGCGACGACCTGGTCCAGGCGCGCTTTGAATGCGACCGTCTCCAACGCGACCTTGCCGGGCGGGGGGAGTTCGCCGGTTACTTCGTTTGAAAGAAAGGTTCATCCGGTGGAAGCTTTTGTTACCCGCGTTTCAACGAGCCCCGGAACGAGAACCCACATGGCCAGCAACAGGAGCAGCACGAACTGCGTGGGAAACCCCCAGCAGAGTGACAGATCGCCCACGAGTTTGCCCGTCAGCCCCTTTGACGTCAACGGGCCGAAAATGGCCAACGGCACCAGCAGCCAACGCAGCCAAACGTGCCGGCCCTCCACCACGCCGCGCGCGTAGAGCAAGACCGGTAGCACGAGCACGACGTAATGCGCCTTGCTTGACATCGGGCTTAGCAGCAGCATCAGGCACACCAACATGGCGGCTTCGACGGGAGTACGCAAGTCGTCCCAGGGTACGTCATGAACAAGGGGCTGGTGGTGAAACTCGACGGGAGGGAGCGACCGTCCGGGACGTCCCAAACGCCAGGCCATCACACCCACCAGCGCCAGGCCCGCGACGTAAACAATCATGCGAATCGCCCGCACCGTCGCGGGCGCCAGCATCGTTTGGCTCGTGGGAATGTCGGCGGCACCGAGGGGGACTCCCGCCTGCACGAACCGATTGACCAGCCCTGATAACGATTGGTTCAACACCAGATCGCTTTCCCAAGCTCCCGGCGCGTCGCGTCCGACCCTGAACAAGAAGGTTTCCATCCAGTCGGCCAGGTACGTGCCGCACGGCCCGCGCGGGTCAAGCGCGTCCGCTTTCGGGAATATATAGTCGGGCAAACGATTGAGAGCCACCGCCACCAGCACGAGCAGGCAGGCGCTCTTGAACTTACCGCGCCACGCGAGGTACGGCGCGAACAACAGCGGCGTGCATTTCATCGCGGCCGCCACGCCCAGCCAAAGCGCGGCCGACAGATCGCGGCCGCCCCACAGACGGCGGCATCCGACGAAGATCAAGGCCGCAATGACCACGTCGAACTGCTGGTTCTCCAGCGGTGCCGCCAGGAACCGGAACGAGAGCAACGTCGCCACTGAGAACACGGCCGCCCAGCGGCCGTGCAATCCGAGCAACGCCGGACCACCCGTCAGCTTCCAGGCGCTCTCGACGACGATGACCACGGCGACGATGTTGATCGCGTACCAGATGGCCAGCGACGTCCGCGGTGAAAGGCGCGAGAAGGGGGCGGCGCACATCGCCATCAGGGGCGGGTAGGCATAGGCACTGGGTTCCGAATGGTGGATCACCTCGCCCGCCAGCATGCGCCGCCCCGCGCGGACGTAGCAGGTCTGCCATTCGCTGTCATCTCCCCGGCGGAGGAAGGGGAACGCCATGCCGGCGAAGAACGCCACGGCCAGCCACAACACCCACCGCTTGGCGATTCGCCGCCGCCAAGAGTCGCCGTGGGAGCGACGAGCCGTGCGCGCCGGCGTCGGAATATCCGTCAAGGGTTCGGAAAGCGGTGAGGATTGCAAGTGAGAATCCACAAGGGGGCGCCGGGGCGGCCTTTCGCCGCAAACGACGAATGGAGGGGGAGCATACCGCCTTGGGCCGCGGCGAATCAAGAGCGAAGCCGCCCCAATTTGCTCCAGGCCGGTTTTCGACCTATGTTTCAGATTAGCTGGAAACCATATCTTCCATCCCATCGTTCTGAACAGAGAGGTCGCCATGAAGATCAAGCAGCGGGGCGTTTGGCAAATGGTCGCGTCGCAGTGGCGAGCCTTGGGGCTGGCTACGCTGGCCACGGTCGTCACCACCGCCGCCTTACGCGGCCAGACTCCGGCCGTCAATGTTTACCGCGTCGAAGAAGACTGGCAATTGGTGGTCGGCCAACCGGACCTCAATAGCAACGGCCCACAGGTCACTTGCGCGATTTCGCCCGCCGACATGCAAACCGCCTACTGCGCCTTCGACATCAACTACCACACTCAGCCCGACTACTCGGCGGGCGGTTTGCAGTTGCACACCTGGGATCCGAGCAATCTGGTCGAGATCGCCAATTCGTCGCACACGGGCATGTTGCAGTACGCCGGCGAAACGCTCACCTGGACCCAGACCATGGCCTGGAGCGACAACGTCCTCACGTTCCGGGTGCTCAACGGTCAGTCGCAGACCTGGGGCACGTTTGGCGGCCCGAGCGGTTTGCTGGCGCTGAACCTGCCTACGTCGCTCTCGAACCTGAACCAATACGCCCCCAACGTCTCGCTCGACAACTCGGGCGTGAGCTTCGCCGGTAATCTCGTCACTTCGCTCACGCTGCAGGCGGTTCGTTGGTACGACGTCAACGGCAACCTGATCCAACAAGTGACCACGCCGCAGGTCGTCTATCCGTAGAACGACCGGCAAAGACAATTCACCGCGGTACAACCGCACGTCCCGTCAAGAGGTACTCTACCATGACACGCCACCCATCACACATTCAAAACAATCGCCGGGGGGCCGTGGCCGTATTGGCATGCTTCCTGATGATTGCCCTGTTGGCGATGCTCGCGTTCGCCATCGACTTGGGCTACCTGGCCAACAGCCAGGCCGAACTGCAACGCTCGGCCGACGCAGCCGCGCTGGCGGCCTGCTACGAACTGGTGTACCAAGGCACGCCCGGCACGCCGGTCAATTTGTCGACGAACGTACTGAACGTGCCGACCGTGGCCGGCCAATACGCCGCTTTGAACCACGTTTGCGGTTCCGCCCCCAGTCTCGCGACCGGCGACGTCGTGGTGGGCTACATGGCCGACCCGACCCAGCCGGGCGGAACCATCGACACTTCGGCCAATCAGAACGGCTTTAACGCCGTGCAGGTTACGGTTCGCCGTTCGTCGAGCGAAAATGGAAAAGTTCCCAGCTTCTTCGGCCGCGTGTTCGGCTCGCAGGGCGAGAGCACCAGTGCCAGCGCAATCGCCGCTCTGCTCAACAATTTCGGCGGTTTCCAGGCGCCCTCGACCAACGGCGGCAACACCAACCTGATGATTCTCCCGTATGCGCTCGACCAACTGACCTGGAACGCTTTGCAGGCCGGTGACACGACGGTGACCACCGACGTTTGGAACTACAACACCAGCGGCCAGGTCGTGTCGGGTTCCGACGGCATTCGCGAAGTGAACCTGTTCCCGCAGGGCACCGGCTCGCCGGGCAACCGCGGCACTGTGTACATCGGCAACGCCAAGGGCACGGCGGATCTGGTCCAGCAGATCCTGTATGGCATCAGTCCCTCGGACCTGGCCGTGTACGGCGGGCAACTCAAATTCGACAGCAGCGGCAACCTCTACCTGAGCGCGAAACCCGGCATCAGCGCCGGCACCAAGAGCGCGCTGGCTTCGATCATCGGCCAGACCCGGCTGATCCCGATTTTCGCGAGCTTGACGGGCAACGGCGCCAACGCCAGCTACGACATCGTCATGTTCGTGGGCATTCGAGTGATGGATGTCAACCTGACCGGCTCGATGAGCAGCAAGCACCTGACCGTGCAGCCGGCGTTGGTATACACTCGCGGAGGCATTCCCTCCACGTCGTCGAGCACGCGGCAAAGTTACGGGGCTTATTCGCCCGTCTGGCTGGCCAGGTAGCCGCAAGGTGTCGGTACGGTCAACGTATGAGGAGAAACGCCATGCCCCGCGGATTGCGTCGTCAACGGAGTTCGCGCCGCGGGACGGCCGTGGTCGAATTCGCCGTGGTCATTCCCCTGTTCCTGCTGTTCATCGTGGGGATGATCGAACTCGGCCGGGCGATCATGGTCCAACAACTCGTGACCAACGCCTCGCGCGAGGGGGGCCGCATCGCCGGCTACGATTCGACGACGCAGACCTCGACCATCACCAGTGCCGTGAACGCCTACCTCACCAACGTCAACATCAGCGGCGCCACGACGGTCGTCTCGCCCGACCCACCCTCGGGGGCCGCGGACGGCCAACAGGTCAGCGTCACCGTGAGTATTCCCTACGCCAACGTGAGTTGGGTTCCGTCGCCGTTCTTCCTGGCTGGATGCACGCTCCAGGCCACTTCGGTCATGCGCCGGGAGCCAGCCCCGTAAACCATCGAGAAACATCCATGCCTACCAGGAAGTCGAGTCGCCGCCGCCGCGGCGCCACGGTCGTCGAGATGGCCTTCGTGGCGCCGGTCTTCTTTCTTTTGGTTCTAGGCATGATCGAGTTCGGCCGTGCGATGATGGTCGCCGCGCTTTTGGCCAATGCCGCCCAGCAAGGCGCCCGCGCGGGCGCGCTCGACGGCGCCCAGACCTCGGACGTCACCAACGCCGTGAACAACTACCTGAGCGACGCCATGATCTCGGGCGCCAGCACCAGTGTCACGCCCAGCCCGCCCTCCAGCGCCGGCGCCGGCCAGGATGTAACCGTTACGGTGAGCATCGGCTACTCGCAGGTCACTTGGGTGCCGGCCCCACGGTATCTTGGTGGCACGACGCTTTCAGCCACATCCATCATGCAGCGCGAGACGGGACAATAGCCGGACATGCCGGGAACGTCCACGACGGACAACTTGGGATCGTGGACGGCCGCCAGGAAGTTCTCGTATCCCCACGCGCTGCCGCAGTCTTCCGGCGGACAAGCGGCGGCGGCTATTCCGCCGCCGAATCCTGTTCGATCCGCAGCAACCGGTCGATCTCGACGTCCTTGACCTCCCGCACCGAACCGTCGGGCCAGCGGACGACGAGCTTATCGACCTGGGTGGCGCCGCCCAAGCCAAACGTGACGGGCAACTCGACTTGCGACAGGTAACTGCGCGTGGGCATCACCTGCCGCGAAAAAACTTCACCCGCGACGTGGGCCTCGACCCAGGCGCCGATCGCATCGCGGTTCGATCGCTTGCCGGTGAGTCGGACCCGCAGCCAATGACGGCCGAGCGCTTGATCGTTGCGCAAGAGCCGAGGCCGCGAGCGGACGGCGGTGATGAGCACGTCGAGGTCGCCGTCGCCGTCGATGTCGGCATAGGTCGCCCCGCGCCCGACCAACGGTGCGCGGAAGTCGGCGCCGCAGTCGGCCTCGGGCACCAGCACGAACTCCGAATCCGACCTGGGGCCGGCGTTCCAGTAGAGCTGCGGCGGCTGTTCGTAGCGCTGGGCCTGCTGCACCTTGGAAATGTCGTCCTCGAGGTGGCCGTTGGCGGTGAGTATATCGAGCCGGCCGTCGAAATCGTAGTCGAAAAAGAACACGCCGAACTTCAGTAACAGCCGCGAAGGCGGCCCGAGCCCGGTGGCGATCGCCTCGTCGGCGAATTGCAGCGGATCGCCCTGCGATACGTACAGCGCCGTCAACTCGTTGGCGAAGTTTCCGATCACGATACCCAGGGTGCGGTCGTTGCGGAAGCGGCCCGTGTCGGCGCCCATCGCGCCGCGGGCCTTGCCGTCGGGATCGAACGCGATGTTGCAGTTCAAACCCCATTCCTTGAATGTGCCGTCGCCCTGGTTGAGGAACACGAGATTCTGCACCGTGTCGTTCGCCACGACCAGGTCGATCCAGCCGTCGCCGTCGAGATCGACCGGGGCCACGCCGAGCGACTTGGCCACGGGAACGTCGGTGTGTACGTTGCGCACCTGCACGCCGGCTTGCTCCGAGACGTCGCTGAACTTTCCGCCGCCGTCGTTGCGATAGAGGTAGGGAAACGTCCCCTCGAAGGCGTCGGGACGGCAGTAGGCCCGCCGCGTGCCGTCGAGCGTGCAGCGCAGCGACAGGTCGATCTCGCGGGTCCACTTGACGTAATTGGCGACGAACAGGTCGAGGTCGCCGTCGTTGTCGTAATCGAGCCAGCCGCAACTCGTGCTCCATTCGGCCGCGGCGCCCGCCACGCCGGAGTCGGCCGTCACGTCGCGGAATTTTCCTTGCTCGTTGCGGAACAGCAGGTTCGGTCCGACGGCGGAGATGAACACGTCGATCCAGCCGTCGTTGTCGTAGTCGCCGACGGCGACGCCCATGCCGTAGGCGCTCACGTCGAGCCCGCACTCGGCCGTCGCGTCGTCGAAATGCCCTTGGCCGTCGTTGCGGTAAAGGCACATCGTCGGCGCCGGCTCGTCATCGGGCTGATGCGAAGGCCAATAGCGGGAATTGATCAACAGGAGATCCGGGTCGCCGTCGTTGTCGAAGTCGAAAAAGGCGCAGCCGCCGCCCATGGTCTCGGGCAAGAGCTTGTCGCCATAGGCGCCATTGACGTGCGTGAAACGGATGCCCGCGGCGTCGGTGACGTCGGTGAACACGACCTTGGGGATCTTCGCGCGCGAGCGATCGCGTTTCTCGGGCAAGCCAACCGGTCGGGCCACGCCCAGCTCGAGGGCGGGTTTTCGGGTGTACCAAAAGACGCCTCCCGCGGCCGTGGCCGCCAGCAGAGTGAACACCAGCAGCGACCAGCGAAAGGCCTTTCCGATCACCGCGTCGTCGCGTTCGAGTTCCTCCGGGGTGAGCGGATCGGCCTCGCCGTCGGCGGGGCGCTTCGGTCGGGATCGGTCGCTCATGGTCCGCCCCCCGCTTGGCTTTCCGTGTCGGTCGCGGGCAAGCCCGCCGCGCCGGAGCGGTGCAGCGAATAGATCACCACCGCCTCGGCCGCGTCATTGGCCCAGGGATATTTTTTTCGGGCGAGCTTGATGGCGCGGTCGCCGGCGTTGTCGTCGGCCTTGTAACGCTGGTGCAAACGGTGGTGCTCGGCGGCCTTTTCCTTGTCGCCGAGCACGTCGTAGATCGACGCCAGGGAGAAATGCGCCAACACGTTTTCCGGATCGAGCTGAAGCGTTCTTTGGAACTGCTCGATCGCCCGGTGGTAGAGCTGCTCGCGCTCGTCGCCGCGATCCGAACCCTTGGCCTGCTTGGCCAGATCCCAGAGAGTTTGCCCTTGCAGGTTGATGACTTCGTAGTCCAGGCTGAAATCGAAACCGCGCTCGATGGTTTCGGCCGTGCGGTATTCGAGCACGCCGCGGAAGTTCTCTTCCGCCTCGGCGAGGCGCCCCTGCTGCCGGTTGATTCGGCCTGACAGCCAGGCCAAGGTCCACGGCGGCGCGGCGGGCCGAGTGTGCTCGCCGGCGCGGATGAGGGCCTCGACCGCCTCGTCGACGCGGCCTTCCTTGTCGTAAACCCGCGCCAGGTTGAGCGGGCCATCGTAGCGTCCCAGCTTTTCGACCTCGGCGAACGCCTCGGCCGCCTGGCGCCATTCGCCCTTGAGTCCGCTGTTCTCGCCTTCGAGCAAGAGACCGATGCCGTAGTCGTTCCAGCGTTGCCACTCTTTCGTCGCGTCGGGAATGGGCGAGGGCTGTGGCGGGGGCGATTCGCCCACTCCGGCCACGCCGAGCGTGAGGCGGTCGGCGGCCAGCGTGATGATCGGCAGTTCGTCGGAATACGGTTGGCCGGGCGTATATCCGCGGATCGGATGATCGCCCGGCCTGGCCGACTTGGTGATGAAGTCCATGTACGTCTTGTCGAACTTGCGGTACTGGAGCTTGGCTTCGATCGTGATCGGGCCGTCGAGTTGGTCAGGCAACTCGAGGCCGTAGTGGACCACTTGGGCCGCGCCGGGCGGGATCTGGTGGTTGTAGAGCGGGGTAAAGATGTCCTGCGGATTGCGGCGGTCGATGCGATTGCCATTCCGGTCGAGCATGAAGACATTGACGAAGTGCGACCAGGGGTCGACCTCGCCTTGCTCGCCGACGCCGCCGCTGCGCCCGATCACGCGGCCGCCGGCGGCCACCGTGACGTCAACCCAGACTTCGTTCGAGTCGGTGGTCCCTTGGGTGAAGAAGTGCCCCATTTTCATGGTCCGCAGCACCGTTTCGAGCAAGTACTTCCGGCCCGGTTGAAGCGTCGGCAGGTCGGGCCTCAAGGGGGCCAAGAGCGTGCCCTCGATCGTGCCTTCCTCGCGCAGCCCGAAGAGGTCGAGGCGCATCACACCTTCCAGGAACTTCTCGTGCGCGGCGATCGTCGCGTCGTTCTTTCGGAGCCAGCCCAACGCGGTGTTGGCCGCCGGAAAGAAGTGGTTGTGAATGCTCCGCCCCGTGGCCCCGGCGAACCACTTCGCTCCGAAATCGTCGGACGGCTGGAAGGGCATGTGGCAGGCGGAACAGTTCCGCTTGGCCTCGTCGGGATAATAAAAACTGCGGGCGCCGTGGCCCGAGGCCCCGCTCAAGAGGAAGTTGTCGTAATGGTTCTGCCCTCGCAGGAAGTCCTTGTAGTGCGTCACTTCCCGCGGCAGGCTCACCTTGTGGCAGGTCGAGCAGAACTCGGCGCTCTTGTGCAGATCCTTGAGGAACGTCTTCTTGTGCATCGCCGGCTTGGCTTTGATCAGCAGGTTGTTGATCAACTGCAAGACCGTGTTTTCGGAAAACGCGAACGGGTAGTGCTCCGGCTCCTCGATCGTGTAATCCGCGTTGCCGATCGTGCTGTTGACGTGGATGATCGCATGGCACGCCGTGCAGGTAATGCCGGCCTGGGAGGTCGGATTCTTGACCAGGTCGTAGTCCTTGTCGTCGAAGGCGCCGCTGAAGAACGGCACCGGGTCGTGACAGCCCGCGCACCAGCGCGACGCCTGCACGTTGCCGTCGCGCTTCAGCGCCACCGCGCGCGTTTCACGGACGCTGGCCAAGTAGGCCGGATTATTGAAGGAACTGAGATGGTGCGAGCTGTGGAACCAGCCTTGGTAAGCGTCGGCATGGCACTTGAGGCAGTAGTCGTCCATCATCAAGACGTTCTTGTCGATGAAATTGCCGGTCGCGGTTCGCGCCTCGGAAGGATGGTAGTATTTCTCGCCTTCCTTCGGTCCGGCCACATTCCACTTCCGCGGATCCTGCGAGTGCATCAGCACCATCGCAAGCACGACCGCGCCGACCGCGGCGGCGTAGCCCAGCCCCAAGCGCCACTTGATGCGCGGCCCGGCCAGTCGGTGCAGCCAATAGAGCCAGCCGGCCGCCACCGGTCCCACGACGTGCAACCAGTAAACGATGAACCGCGCCGTCTCTTGCTTCAGTTCGAACATGCCCGCCACGCGCAACAGCAACAAGCCCGTGATCAGGACGGCGACGCAAACCGCGAACAACGCGTAGCCCACGCGCACCGCCCGGCGGTTGCGGCGGTTGCGCGAATTGAGCATGTGGATCACGCCGAACACGAGGAAAGGCACGATCAAGAGCAGTCCCAACGCCAGGTGACCCAGAAACATATATTGATAGAAATAGTTCTGGTAGGTCTTCTCGGTCACGAATTCGAGGAACGTGATGCTCGCCAGGTAGCCCGAATTGGCACCCAGCACGGCCACCAGGCCGAACAGGAAGTACAACAGCTTACGCAAACGCGGGCCCACCGCCCGAACGTACTTTTTCGGACTCGGCTGGGACGCAGGCAGTGCGGGGGATGTGGCGGACATAAGCAGAGGTTAGTGGTTAGGAGGCGAGCGGGGGGCGTTAGCCCCCTGTTGATTAAGTTAGGTTAGGGGTTAGAGAATATGCTTCACGCGGTCGAGAATGAGACATTCACGGTGGCTGGGGCAGAGCCTAAGCGATGCCCCGGTCGCTATCGAGCCGGGGCATCGCTTAGGCTCTGCCACCAGCCACCTTATCGACGATTCGCAGACGCGAATCGTCAAGTTCGAGCCGGGGCATCGCTTAGGCTCTGCCACCAGCCACCGCTTTCTCACGGCAAAATGTTTTATTGTCGGCCGCACGCCGGCGACGTTGTGCCAGATGCTCGCGCCGAGGCCGGCGGGCACCCGAGCGACTCTATACGCGGGATCAGCCATCGAGCCGCGGAGGACGCTCCAGCGGCGAGCGATGGCCCGACGAGATCGAGAGAATCGCTTCGCCGCGCACCGCGCGAGGAATGGAATTGCGAACGTGAGCGCCGGTACACAAGAAAGCCCAGTGTTCGACGTGAGAGTTGTACCCCTGGGGCGCCGGCTGTGCGGGCAGCGGAAGTCGCCGACGACAATTGGGACCATGAGCGGCGGGTGAGGATTCGTCTCGAAGCGGTCGAGCGACCTTTACGTAATCGCCGCAACTCGCCCGTGCGGCGCGCGAACCGGCATCGCAAACCAAGATCGCCATGACGCCCGTAAGGAACAACCCCAATAGGCGCCTGGCAACGGAATCGCCGCAAGGGCCAGAGGCGCCCGCTGGAGGGCGTTGCGGAATTTGCGAGAATTCCGGACGCCGCAGCCAGGGTCCAAGGCAGGCCGGTCCAAGGCTTACCGGCAGTTTTAACGGTTTCATAGGGGCGTCTACCGTCGCACCAACCCGCGGCGCAAGCAAGGCAAATTCAACTACCGTCACACCAACCCGCGGCGCAAGCAAGGCAAATTCAACGCAGAGCCTTACTCGCGCCGCGGGTTCGTGTGGGAACACGAATAATCCAGGCTAGCGCACCTATTTTATACGTCGCGCGGCCCGTAGTGAGATCTTTGTTGTCAAGCACAGACCCCATCCCGCCTTGTGCGGGTGGTGAATAAGATGGCGTGCCAGCACGTCTCCCTCAAAATTCCCTCTTCCCGTGAATCGCCCCGGCCTGAAGCCGCCTTCGGCGGCTTCAGGCCGGGGCGAAAAGAGGTAGTTTGGGCCGCGTGGGTGTAGCACGCCATCTTCTTCACCGGCCAGGCAAGCTGGCGGGAGTCGGAGCGGAAACCTCTTATTCCTGGCCGAGTGAAGTATAGACGGACGCTTCATCAGAGTCAATCATTTCCGAATGCTGCCCAGGTCGGCCGGGGGATCTTCTCCGCTCGGCCGAGTTGGCGTATACTCACTCCAGACGCCCGAGCAAGGGAGGAATCCATTGATGGCATCCGTGAGTTCAAAACCGCCGATCGCGCTCGATTATGAGGCAGCCGCGCAAGCCTATTTGCGCGGCCTGCCCCTGGAGCACTTCATGGAAGCAACGACGCAAGCCACCCAGCGGGAGATCACGTTGGAAAGCCTGGCGTTGCTCAAGGCGCGCCGACCCGACGTGCGGGTCTTCAATGAGTTACTGGTGCAGTACCCCGTGCCGCGCCAACGGAGGCTGGGCCAGGTGGTGCCCGACAATATGGTTGTCCTGTGCGACGAGCCGACCAAGGCAAACACCAGCTTCAACGTGTCGCTGGAACCGGCCCGGCCGTTCTGGGTGCTGGAGTACGTCTCGCGGAGCAACCCGCGCAAGGATTACGTCGACAACCTCGAAAAGTACGAGCGACAGCTCAAAGTGCCCTACCACCTGAGGTTCGATGCGGAGCGTCAGGATCTGACTCTCTATCATCACACGGGCAAGAAGTACGTCACGCTGAAGCGGAACGCGCGGGACCGCTACCCCATCCCGGAGTTGGAACTGGAAGTGGGCCTGCGCGATAGCTGGGTGCGCTTCTGGCACCGCGGCGAGTTGCTGCCGCTGCCCGCGGATCTGCAGCGCGACTTGGAACAGGCCAGGCGGCATGCCGCGGAGGCCGACCGCCGCGCCGAGAGCGAGGCGCGCCGCGCCGACGAACTTCAGCGGCGCCTTGAGCAAAGCCAGCGCGAACTGGCCCAACTTCAGGCCCAATCGCTCCCACCGCGGCCGCGCCGCAACCAAGGCCCGCCGCCGGTCGAGCCGGGCCGATGAGCTCCGCCGTCACACTAACCCGCGGCGCAAGCAAGGTCGGTTGATTACTGGGCCTTGCTTGCGCCGCGGGTTGGTATGGTGGCTGGTGGCAGAGCGTAAGCGATGCCCCGGCCAGGCTAGATAGCGACCGGGGCATCGCTTACGCTCCGCCCCAGCCACCGGTTGACAATTTGGCCCGCAATGGTTCCGATGGCGTGTCGCAACGACGTGGTGAATGCAACGTAGCCTAAGCGATACCCCGTCTGGCTGGAAAGCCTAATTTTAATGTAGAAAGGCAACCTCTTGGCACGTATCGGATTGGCGTTTCGAGCTTTCTTTCGCACCCTGAAAGACGCCGGTTTTGCCGAGCGACTGGCGCCGTTGCTGGAAGGCCGGGCGTTGCCGCCGCCGGCCGCCGCGGCGGCCAAGTCCGAAGCGAAGGCGCCGGATAAGAAAAAACCCTCGCGGAGCGATGCTCTGAGCCTGTTGGCCATGCTGCAGCGGGAGGCGAGGTTCGTCGATTTCGTCGAGGAGTCGCTGGCCGGCTACAGCGACGCCCAGATCGGCGCCGCGGTGCGCGACGTACACCGTGACTGCGCCACGGTCATCCAACGGGCGTTCGGCCTGCGGCCGATCCTGGCGCGGGAGGAGGGCGAGGCGGTGGAAATCGCGGCGGAACAATTCGACGCCGCCCGCTTCCGCTTTACCGGCAAGGTGCCCACCAGCCCGCCCTTCCGAGGCAGCCTGTCGCACCACGGCTGGGAGGCCGAACGCTGCCTGCTGCCCGATTGGACCGGCGACGAACGCGCGGCGAAGGTGGTCGCTCAAGCCGTGGTCGAACTGACATGACCGCAAAATACGCCATTGGCATCGACCTGGGCACGACGAACAGCGCCTTGGCCTACGCGCCGCTCGACGCCGAGAACGCGCGTGTCGAGTTGCTGCCGATTTCCCAGTTGACGGCCGCCAGCACCGTCGAGGCGCGGCCGCTGTTGCCGTCGTTCCTTTATCTGGGCACCGACGGCGACCTGAAGGCCAAACTGTTCGATCTGCCCTGGGAGAAAAAGCGCGATTTCGCCGTCGGCGAGTTGGCGCGGCGTCAGGCGGCCGACGTGCCGACGCGAACCGTGGTGGCGGCCAAGTCGTGGCTGTGCCATAGCCGCGTCGATCGCCGGCAGGCGATCTTGCCGTTCGACGCGCCGGCCGACGTGCCGAAGGTCTCTCCCGTCGCGGCCTCGACCCGTTACTTGCAGCACCTGGCGGCGGCCTGGCAAGCGGCATTTCGCGACGCGCCGTTGGCGGAGCAACACGTCGTGCTCACCGTGCCCGCCTCGTTCGACGCCGCGGCCCGCGAACTGACGCGCGAGGCCGCCCTGGCGGCCGGCCTGCCCGAGGGACTGGTGCTGCTCGAAGAGCCGCAAGCCGCCGTGTATGCCTGGCTGGCCGACATGGGCGAGCGCTGGCGGCGGCAGTTGAAGCTGGGCGACACGCTCCTGGTCTGCGACGTGGGGGGCGGCACGACCGACTTCACGCTCGTCGCCGTCACCGAAGAGGCGGGCGAACTGGCCCTGCGGCGGATGGCCGTCGGCAACCACATTCTGGTCGGCGGCGACAACATGGACCTGGCGCTGGCCCATTTCGTGGCCGGCAAGTTCGCCGAAAAGGGCGTGCCGCTCGACCCTTGGCAGTCGGTCGCGCTTTGGCACTCGTGCCGCGCGGCGAAGGAGGCGCTCTTGAGCGTTGACGGGCCGAAGAAACACCCGGTGGCCGTGCTCGGCCGCGGCGGCAAACTGATTAAAGGGACTGTCTCGGTCGACGTCGAACGCGATTTGGCGACCGGCTTGCTGCTCGATGGTTTCTTTCCATTGTGCGCGGCCCATGAAGATCCGGCCAAGCGGCGCGTGTCGGGCTTTCAGGAGTTGGGACTGCCGTTCGAGAGCGACACGGCCATCACGCGGCACCTGGCCGGATTCCTGCGGGCGCATGGTGAGGGCGGCCTGCCCGCGCGCCCGACGCACCTGTTGTTCAACGGCGGCGTATTCAAAAGCGCGCCGCTGCGGCGGCGGCTGTTCGACGTGGTGGCAAGCTGGTTCGCGAGCCAGCCGCCGCAAGCCATGGCGGAGAACGAGGATCTCGATTACGCGGTGGCCCGCGGCGCCGCGTATTACGCCCTTGCCAAGCAAGGCAAGGGCATCCGCATTCGCGGCGGCACGGCGCGATCGTACTACGTCGGCATCGAAACCGCCGGGCCGGCGATTCCCGGCGCGCCGCGTCCGTTGCGCGCGTTGTGCGTCGTGCCGATCGGCATGGAGGAAGGGACTGAGCGCGACGTGCCCGGCGGCGAGATCGGCCTGGTCGTCGGCGAGCCGGCGCCGTTCCGTTTCTTCAGTTCCGCCGTGCGCAAGGACGACCAGCCCGGCACGCTCATCAGTTCGTGGAACGAGAGCGAACTGGCCGAAACCGACCCCCTCACGGCGACGTTGCCGGCCACCGCCGACGCCGGCGAAGGCCACGTTCCGGTGCGGTTCCACTCGAAGATCACCGAGCTGGGGATGTTCGAGCTATGGTGCCAAAGCACGACGGACGACCAGCGCTGGAAGCTGGAATTCAGCGTGCGGGACGGGTCGAGCGAGTACTCCAAGACGCACTCGTAGGGTGGGCATTACGTTCATTGACCACGCGCAACTTCACGCGCAACCGAGTTTCTTCGCCAGCGCCACGACCTGCTCATTGAGCCGATCGCCGAACGCCAGCGTGGCGGGGTCGGGCGTCCAGGTGGCGCGGCGAACGTGCGCGCTCAATTCGGGCAAGACGCCACGGGCGACGAGGAGCCGTTTCTCGATCCAGTTGAAGAACTCGGAGTGTTGCAATGCGTAGACGATCTGCGGCAACAAGACCTGGAACAGCTCGCCGGCCTCGCCGCCGCGACCAGCCTGGGCGTGCTGCCAGATCCGTTGCAAGAGGTCCGCCGCGCCCAAGCCGGGCATCAGGCCGCAAATGCCGGCCGGCAGCAGGTCCAACAGGTACATCCCACCCCAACCTTCGAGCACGCCGATTCGGCCGCCGGTCGCCTCGATGATCCCGCGAATCTTGCTACCCATCAGCGATTCTTCCAGTTTGAGGTAGCGGAAGTTCGGGCAATCGTCGGCCAACCGCCGCGCGAACTCGCCGCCCACCGTCGGGCCGCCGGGGTTGAAGTCTTGGATCAGCACCGGCAGTTGCACGGCGCGGCAGACCGTGCGGGCGTAGTCGAGAAGGTCGTCTTCCTTGAGCGGAAAGATACGGGGCAGTGCGAACGAAATGAACGACGCGCCCAGCCCTTCGTACTCTTCGGCCACCCGCGCCGCCACGCGCGCCGAGGGATGATTCGCCTGGGCGACGATCTTCACGCCGCCGGCGCCGATCGCCTCGTGGACGACGGCGCGGCGCTCGGCATCGCTCAGCTTGTAGAATTCGCTGGCGTAGGCCGGCAGGCAAACCGCCTCCAAGCCGGCGCGGCCGGCGAACGCCACGCAACCGCGGAGCGCTGCGAAGTCGATTTCCTCGTCGGCGGTGAATGGCGTCGGCACGATCGGCACGACGCCCGCGAGCTGGGGCTGGGGCGTTGTCATGGGTTGGGCTAGAGGTTAGAGGTTAGAGGTTAGGGTAGGGTGTTGAAAATTCGGTCTTGACTCAGGTTTTTCTTCCTGCATGTTTCCTTCCTCGATAACCGGCAGGTAGTTGAATCGCACGCGCATGCCGTGATGGACCCTGTCTGTCGCCTTTCGCTCCGCGAAAGGGCGTTCTTTCGCGAACCGAAAGGCGACAGACAGGCAACCGACACACAACCTTCATCCCAGGAACGACCTTTCAATCAGCTCCGGCAGGACTCGCCCAAAACGGAACGAACGGCCCGTGTCGAGATTGGCCAGCGTGACGACGGCCGGGCTGAAGAGTTGCGGGTCGATCTTGTAGAAATCGCGGTCGTATCGTTCGAAGATACGGGCGAACGGTTCGCCATGGTCCGATGAGGAACCGCTGGGCACGCATGGACCAACGTCCATCAGACTGGCATCGTCGCCGCGCACCCAGAGGGTCACCTCGGCCCCGTAAAGGATCGCGTCGTTGGTGCGGCCGATTCCGGCCAGATCGTCAGCGGTGGGTGGAGGCAAGGGCGCCACGCCCCAGCCGCTTTCGAGCCGTGCCAGGTCGAAACCCAATTCGCGCAGCTTGTGCAGCGCGGTCTCGACCGAGCGGGCGACCACCTGCACCGTGCCTGCCTGGCTCGCGGTTCGCGCCGCCAACAACGTCAGTTTCGCCGCTTCGACGCCGCACTGTCGCGCGAGATCGGCAAACACTTCGGGGGTCGGCAATTTTCCGGTTTCGAGCACGCCCACGGCAACGCCCTCGCGCTGGCGATGACCGATCTGGTCGAACAGAGTCTCCTTGCCGACGGCCGCCCGCATCGGGCCGGAACCCATGGCGAAGAACTTGCCCTGGGTGATTTGCCAGCCGGCGTATTGCGACGCGAGACAGGCGGCCACCGGATGATCGGTATACACGGCCACAGCCGGCCCGCGCCACACGGCCGGATCGGCCGGCACGAGGCTCGCGCGTCCCAGCCCGGCGAGGCAGATTTCGGCCAGCGCCAAGCCGGCTTCCAAACCTCCGCGCGCTTTGACCCCAACGTCGATGAGCGTCGCACCGCCCACCGTGTGGACCTCGGCGCGCAACGCCTCGGCCCGAGCGAGCAGAGCATCGCAAAGTGTCAGGGCGCGTTGGTTGAGTTGCATCGGGCAAGCGGCCGAAGCCAAGGGTTGGGGGCGTAACGGGCCGGTCCCCCAATGATGGCGATTACCGCAAGCGAACGCAACCGGATATCCCCACGCCGGAGAGCAAGCCGCGTAAGCGGCGTCCGTGGTGGGCCATGCCCAACCTACGGATTTCGTCAATTTGTGCTGCCGCCGGTCGCAGGCACGGCGCGCGTCGGCGCTGTCGCGACTGCGGCGCCCTTCGTCGAATTCGGGCCAGACCGGCCGCGGTCTTCTCGCAGGTCGCGCCGGTCGTGACGCCGATCGCGCTCGTCGTGGCGCACATCGTGCTTGGCCGAATCGAGCTGGCGGCGGTCGCGCCCCAGCGTCTTCTCAGCCGATTTGAGCTTCGACACGTCGCGTTGCAGCTTCGACGGGTTGTTCGTCGAGAGGTCGTTTCGAATGGCGCGCTTGTCCTGCTGAACGTTCTGACGCTGGGCATTCAGGCCGCGTCGATCTTGGCGCACCGCATGCTGATCGTGACGGATGTCGTGACGGTCGCGGCTGAGGTCTTGTCGATCGTGCCGCGAATCGCCGCCGCGCCGAGCGTTGCCTGGCGCAGGCTGCTTGGAGGTCGTGGCACCGCGGACGGCCGCCGAGGACGTCCCACCACCCGCGTGCCCACCACCACCCGACGCTGCGCCGCCTGCCGGCCTGCCCTGGCTTTGGCCTCCGCCGTGGTGCCGTCCTGCGCCGCCTCCACCGTGCCCACCGCCTCCACCGTGAGCACCGCCTCCACCGTGAGCACCGCCTCCACCGTGCCCACCGCCTCCACCGTGAGCACCGGCCGAAGCGACCCAAGTGACTAGCGCGCAAGCGACGAACACCGCTGACAAGGTCTTTCGCATCGTAGATCTCCCAAGAAGTGAAACAAGCGAAGTGAATCGGCCGGCGAAACAGGAAATGGGCGGTTGCCGGACCGAGAGCCTATCCCAGGAGCGCCATTGTGGTGTAGGCGTCCCGCCTTCCGGGCGGTTCTGGGATAGGCTCTAATGAAACATAGGTTATTTTTCAACGATCCGCTGCCAGGCCCTACTTTACCTTACGCGCTTTCGTGATTATCGTGAACGAATCATGGCAGCCATCACGAATGTCAACGATCTCTGCGAGCGGCACCAACTCGATTACAAGCAATTGGCCCAACGAGCGAGGCTGGACGAGCAGGTCGTGCTGGCGATCGTGCTGGGCCGGCGGACGCCGAGCCCGGAGGAGCGCGACCGGGTCGCCGCCGTTTTCGGCCTGACGCGCGAGCAGATCTCGTGGGGTCACAAAACGCCGATTCAGCACATCTACGGCAGCGGGCCGGGCTGATCGACCCTTTTTCCGTGGTCGCCGGCAGCGGGCCGGCGACCACGCGGACGGGCCAGCATCTTATACTTCACGCGGCCGAGAATGAGACGTTTTGTCACGAGAAGGTGGTGGCTGGTGGCAGAGCGTAAGCGATGCCCCGGCCAAATAGCGACCGGGGCATCGCTTAGGCTCTGCCCCAGCCACTGCGGGCGGCATGGTGGGTTCCTTTCTCGTGGCAAAATGTCTCATTTCCATCAATCCGTCGACGAAAATGTTGGAAAAGTCCGGGCCACGCGAAAGCCGGTTCCAGCTTGGCGGTAGTTGGCATATCGCGACCTACGCACGCCGGTTTGATGATACCAGGCATTGAAGGTGTAAACTCCGCTACGAATCACGCGCAGCGACGCGCCGCTAGGCGAGGTGTCAGGAATCGGGCACTCCGCGCCTTCCGCGCTCTCGGCGCCGGGCATCGTGCGGGCCACGCGGAAACCGATCAGTTCGTCGCGGGTGATCGCCGCGTCGGTGGACCGCCACGAACTGAACAGGAACCAGGGCCGGGCCGTGTAAGGAGCCCCGCGCAGCGAGTGTTCCGGCGCCGGAGCGGGTCCGTCCGCAGTCGGCGTCGCGCCATCGACGGCAACGTCATGACACCACTCCCAAACATTGCCGTACAGGTCGAACAAGCCCCAGTCATTGGGTTTCAGAAGTCCGGCGGCGTGCCGCTTTTCCCCCGAGTTGACGTAGTACCAGGCGTACTTGGGCAGCAACTCCGCGGCATTGCCGAAGTAACGCGGCGTGATCGTGCCTGCTCGACAAGCGTAATCCCATTCGGCTTCGGTCCGCAGGCGATAACCAGTGCGGGTCGCAAAACATTCAGCGGATTCCAAAATCTCGCCGCCGTCGGCCGACCTCGCGGCCGTATAGCACCATTGGTCGTGCGGAACTCCTTCAGCCTGGCTGAGCCAGTTGCAATATCGAGCGGCGTCGTACCAGTTCACGCCGCTTTGCACCAGGTTGTCGTCGGGCGCGACGGCCGCGCCCAGGAATTTCGAGTACTGGGCCATCGTCACCTCCGTGCCGCCGATCGCGAACGGTCTCTCGATGCGGGTCTTGAGAGAACGACGTTCTCTGTCAGAACGCGATTCCAGCAGGTCCATGCGGAAGTCGGCGGGGCCGGCACGACAATCATGGTTTGTCCCTGGCCGTTGACGTACCAGGCCGGCGTTTGCCGCGGGCTGGGCGGCCGCTCTGATCGGGCCGCGCCGCCTAGAAGATCTTCGCGTTCCCAGTGCCTGAGCAGCCATTCCGCCGCTCCGTGGACGCCCGGATCAGGATCGTCCCGATAGGATGCAGTGGCCAGTGCCTCCACACGCGCGAGTTCATCGGCGGAAAGCGACCGCGGTGAGTATTCCCCCAGGCCCAGCAACAGGGCGCGCCGGCGGGAAACGTCGGTTTCGACGGCCAGACGATCAATAACTTCTCGCACTGCGACGCCGTGGGAAGCGAGCCGATCGATGACAAACGCGCGTACGCGCGGGTCGGCGCTTTCGCGCAGCACGGGCCAGACGAGCTCCCCGCGCCCGAGGCCAAGGAGCGCGATCGCGACATTGGCCCGCCGTGATGCGCGGCGGTCCTTTTCCCGTTCCTCTTCTTCCGAAGCCGAGGGCGCCGGCGGCTCGGCCGTTTCGATTTGGCGATGCAAGATGGGAAGCAGCCGCTCCGCTTGCTGACCGGCGACCGGTAGAACGGTTGCGAATCGCTTCGCGTCGGCATCAACCAGCATGTTCGCCAAAACTTCGGGCCGGTCGCCGGCGAGCTCCAGCAGCAACGAGGTGGTCAAGAGCTGTTCGGGCTCGGCCGTCGTTGAGTTGCCGTATATTTCGAGTAATTGGGGTACGACGAGATCGCGGGCCGGTCGGACGGCATCCACGAGCCGAGCGAACTGACTTGGCGCTTGAACCGCGTGAGCCACCGCCTGTCGAGCGACCAGAGGCGCCAAGGTTGACCACCGCCGCCGGTAGGCGCTGTCCGACCGAGCGAAGGCCGCCAAGGCGCAGGCGGCGTGGAACCGCCGGCCTTCGGGCACGGTGGAATTCTCGGCACACGTCCAGAGCGAGTCGAGCAGGCTGGCTCGATAAGGATACAAGGCGTCGCGCAAAACGAGAAAGCGCGCCGCGTCGGCCTCGACCATTTGCCGGCGCAAGAAATCGAGCTGGCCGTCGTCGGAGGGCAACAGCGCCAGGCTGGCGTGCAGGCGTTGCCGACCGCCGGTTTCAGGGTTGTCGATGAGAGCGGCCAGCCGCGGCTCAACCAGCAAGCGATAGCGATTGAGCTGCTCGACGATATGGGGCACGTCCTTCGTGTCGGCGCCGGCCAGCCGGTCGACCAACTCGCCGGCGCGCTGCCAGGCCATACCTCCCGTCACGGCTAAACCGAGCATCGTCGTCAGCAGCAACACCAAGGCGGCGCGCCGCAGATAATAGCGGCTGGCGCCGCGCATCATCCGCCGCTCGACCTCGTTCCAGCGGCGGCGGCTGGTCGCGAGCTGGATATTGAGCCATTCCAAGGCGGTGGGAAAGTGTCTTTGACTCGGGCGAACATGCCACCAGGCGGCGCGCTCCGACAAACAGAGCTCGGCCCGCCCGCGCCGTGTTTCCCGCTGCTTGCGCGTCAACCAGGCACGCAACGAGGGAACCAGGTAGTCGTGGGTTAGTTGATAACAACGCGCGGTTTCCGGCGCGTCGCCGGCGAGAGCCTGGCTACCGCCGTCGATGGGACTGATCAAGTGCAATTTGGCGTCGAGCAGGGCCAGCAGCGATTCAAAGTCTCGCGGCCGGTGCGAGTAGCCGCATCGCTCGCGCAACTCGGCATCGGTGCGCAGGTGGCCTTTGATTTCCACTCCTTCTTCGGGCAACAGCGCCCGCAGCACCACTCGGGCGGCCGCCGCGTGCAAGCGATGGCCGGGCGGCGCCGACCCACGAGCGAACACGTCTTCCAGAAACGCTTCGCCAATGCCCTCCAACCCGCCGGCCTGACTGAGAAACGCGAGTGACCAGGGCTTGTCTTTGACCATTTCCGCGAACAAGGCCAGCCGCACGCAAACGATCTTGTGGTCTTGCGAGAGGCTGGCCACGGCCTGGTCAAGAAAGGCATTCTGATCGCGGGTCCATTCGGCGGAGTCTTCCGCCAGGGCGCCGTAGGCTTGCCCGAAAGCGGCCAGCACGCTGCGAGCATGCCGCGGGTCGAACAGGTCGACGAGGGCGCTGTTGTGGTCTTCGAGAATCGGAATCTCCAGCTCGCGCATGAAGCGGTTGGCCGCCAGCCAGAAGTCGTCGCGGATGAGCAGCAGGCACTGCGTCTGGCCACCGTCGCACTGCCGCAACGCGCGGGTCAGGTCGCTTTCGCCGTAGTCGACGCCGGCATGCAGCCATTGTTCGAACTGGTCGAGAACGACTAAAAGTTTCTTGCCGGGCGGCAGAACGCCGCCGCGGCGCAAGACGGAAAAGGCGTCGAAAAGGTTGGCGCGCGTCGCCAGGGAGGGAAAACGCCGCTGGAGCGAGCGCAGCAAGCGGCCCTCGGTATCGTCCGTGCAAGCTTCGAGCGAGAGCACCACGACGTGCTCGGCCAAGCGCGGCAGAACTCCCGCCTTCAGCAGCGACGACTTGCCGCAGCCCGACGGTCCATACAACAGGCCAACGGCGAACGTATCGGTGTCGCGGCTCTCGATGCGGCGCCGCCAGAACTGGATGCTCCGCGGCAAGCCTTCGCGGTCGCGCGGGCCGGGCAGCAAACCGAGAAAAAAGTCGGCGTCTTCGGCCGCGAACGACCGCAGTCCCTTGGGAACCACGCGCGCCCCAACCGGGGCGGCGTAGCCGGCCGGCGACGGCAAATTGAACGTCGCTTCCGCGGCGGGGGCATGCTTGGGCGGCGGCGCCGCGGCGGCGGCACCGTTCAAAAATCGCCGCAGGTCGCCGGCCATTTTCTGGCCGCTTTCGAACCGGTCGGCGGCGCGCTTCGACATCGCCCGCAGGCAAACCCGTTCCAACTCGCGCGGAACTTTGCGCTCGACCTGCCGGGGCGGCCTGGGTTCCGCGATCAGAACCTGTTCGAGAATCTCCCGCCGCGTGTCGGCACGGAACGGCCGCAGGCCGGTGAGCAGCTCATAGAGCACCAGGCCCAGGCTGAACACGTCGCTGCGCGCGTCGACACGATGCCCTTCGCCGCGCGCCTGCTCGGGGCTCATATAGGCCGGCGTGCCTACCAGGGCGGGTCCCTTGCCGTAATCCTCCTCGCGCAAGGCCAGCCCGAAGTCGCTTACGTAAATCGACTCCGCCAGGTCAATCAACAGGTTCGTCGGCTTGACGTCGCGATGCACGAGCCCTTGCTCATGAGCCGAGTGAAGCGCGTCGGCGATCGTGGCGAGCCACTCGGCGGGCAGCTTTCAAGAAAGGGTTCGCATCATGCGCACGCATTCCCGCAAGTTGTTTTCGCACATCGGTTTGTTCGGCAGTGAGAAAAGCGGCAGTGAGAAAAGCGGCAGTGAGAAAAGCGGCAGCGAGAAAAGCGGCTCGCGCGGTGGACGCCGCCACAAATCGAAGTGGGGCCGCCGGCTTTCGGTCGAGTCGTTGGAAACACGGGCGCTGTTGACCGCGGTCGTTGTCAACAGTGTCAACGACGACTCCACTCCCGTCGCGGGTCAGACGACGCTCCGGGACGCGATCAACGCGATCAACGCCAGTTCCGGCGCCTCCAACAGCATCACATTTGACCCTAGCGTGTTTAACTCCGCGCGGACGATCACGCTGAGCTACGGCGCGCTCGACATTACCAACGATGTGACGATTACTGGGCCCGCTGATGGCGTGACGATCAGCGGGAACAATCAGAGCCGAGTGTTTGTTATCGGCGACGTTATCGGCGGCAATGGTAGTCACGCGCCGACTGTGGAGCTGGCCGACCTGACCGTCAGCGAGGGCTACGACCGGAACCTGGGTGGCGGAATCTTCGTCGGCAGCGGCAGCTCGTTGACGGTACTCGACAGCACCATTCGCGATAACAGGGCGCCTGGTGACGGCGGCGGTGGCCTCTACAACTACTATGGCAAGGTGGCGCTCACCAACTGCACCTTGACCGGTAATGTTGCCTTTGATGGCGGCGCCATCAAAGATTACTCTGGGGCCACGGTTGAGACGATGCTGAACAACTGCACTGTGGTTGGAAATACGGCCTATGATGGTGGCGGCGGCATCGACTCCTACGGCAGCGTTGTCTTGAACAACACCATCGTCGCCAACAACATCAGTTCGACGACGCCGACCTATAGCTTTTACCTTCAAGGCCCCGGCACGGTCACCGGCAGTAACGACCTGGTGTATGACAGCGGCAACGGTGGCGCTTCATCACGCGCGGCTCTCATCAACAGCACGTCCAACGCCGCCAATCCGCTGCTGGGGATCCTGGGCAACTACGGCGGATCGACGGAGACCATTCCGCTGCTGGCCGGCAGCCCGGCGATCGGCGCCGGCAACAACACCTTGATTCCCAGCGGCGTGACGACCGATCAGCGCGGGCTGCCGCGCGTCGTGGGCGCGAACGTCGATCTGGGCGCCTTCGAGTTGCAAAACCCGGAAAGCACGCTCCCAGTCGTGACCATCGCCGGCCCCAGCGGTTCACCGGTCTACGGTCAGCAAGAGACGTTCACGGCGGCCGTGACTTTCAACGGCGCGCCGTTGACCGGCACCGTCAACTTCCTCGATGGAAGCACCGTGTTGGCCCGCAACGTGTCGCTCGACGCCACCGGTCACGCCACCTTCAAGACCAGCAACCTGGCGGCTGGTTCGCACACGATCACCGCCCACTATAACGGCGCCTTTGGATTCGGCCCGAGCGATACTGCCGCGGGCGCGGGTGTTACGGTGAGCCCCTACGCCTTCACGTACACCATCGGCAACGACGGCCAGAGCTACGGCAGCCCGGCCAAGCTCGCAAAGGATCTGCCCGCCACAATCAGCACGGGAATCAACGGCGACACGCTCGACATCGCGTACGCCAGCAGCGGCGACACGGCAACGGCCAATGTCAATGTCGGCGGCTATGCGATCACCGGCTCGCTCTCGAACGGATCGGGCTTGTTATCCAATTATACCGTCACGTTGAACAACGGCACGCTGACGGTGAGCCCCTACGCCTTCACGTACACCGTCGGCAACGACAGCCAGACCTACGGCAGCCTAGCCAATCTCGCAAAGGATCTGCCCGCCACTATCAGCACGGGAATCAACGGCGAGACGCTCGACATCGCCTACGCCAGCAACGGCGACGCGGCAACGGCCCATGTCGGCGGCTATGCGATCACCGGCTCGCTCTCGAACGGATCGGGCTTGTTATCCAATTATACCGTCACGTTGAACAACGGCACGCTGACGGTGAACCCCTACGCCTTCACGTACACCGTCGGCAGCGACAGCCAGGCCGAGGGCATTCCAGCGAATCTGACTGCCGACCTGCCCGGCGCCGTCAGCACGGGGGTAAACGGCCAGACCCTCAACCTGGCTTACTCCAGCACGGGCGACACGGCGGCGGCCCAAGCAGGGCAATATTCCATAACGGGGATGCTCTCGAATGGCACCGGTCTGCTCTCGAACTACAATGTGATGTTGAAGAGCGGCACTCTGACGGTCGAAGGCCCAGGCGCTCACGTCGTTGGAGACGTTCTTTACCTCGTCGGTGGCAACACGAACGATCGGGTACACATCCGGCCGATTGGCGCGAGCGACACCGGGTTGACGGGCATTCAGGTCGACGCTCGCCTGAACGGGATCCACATCGACCACCAAGTCTACGGCGGCGATCCGAGCAGCCCCATCAGCACCATTTATGTCTCCGGCTTCGGCGGCAACGACAAGATCAACTTCGACCCCCGCCTGACGATTACCGCCGTGATCGTCGAGGGCGACGGCCACGACCGCGTGCGTCTCGGCGGTGGAAACAACACCGTCACGCTAGGTGGCGGAAACGACAACGTGCGGGCTGGCGACGGCAACAACACCGTCACGGTCGGCGGCGGCCACGACCACATCCGCCTCGGCGACGGCAACAACTCCGTCACGGTGCTCGGCGCCGCGCTCAGCGCCCAATCAAATCACGACGGGAGCCACAGGGGACATGGGGGCGACGGGGGAGATGGCGGCGACGGGGGAGATGGCGGCACCCTTCAGCTCGGCGACGGCAACAACACCGTCAGCGCCGGCGACGGCAACGTCAACATCAACGCCGGCTCTGGAAATAACACCATCCTGGCCGGCAACGGCGACAACATCCTCATTGATGGCACTGCGCAGGGGACAAACGGCGACACGCTGGCACAGGTTCTCCAACTGTGGATCAACGATATCGCCAACCATGTTTCGGCCGCCACGATCGCCGGCGACCTAAGCAACCATCTTGCGATCCAAGACAACTCATCGAGTCCCAACACACTGCATGCGGGGAGAGGCTTTGACGCGTTCTTCGCCACCTACGGCAAAGACCACATCAACGATAGGCCTGGCGACCTGCTGAACGGCGCAGTCGTCACCCGCCGACACTAACCAGCGGCGCAAGCCGCGGGGGTCCGTGGCGTTCCACGAAACAGGCAGGGTCATTTTCCAAAACGCCACGCGCGAATGTTGCGCAGCAACGCTCGTGCAAAACAAAACGGCAGCGAAGCGAAAAAAAACGATCTCCGATAACCCCATGACGTCTGAGCGAGCCGCGAAAGCGGCATCCAATCGCCTCCGCACCCTTCGCCTTACCCCACGCGCATTTGGATCGCCTGGGAGGGGTTTCGGAGTCGTTTTTTTTCGCGCAGCGCCGAGGTGCCGGTGGGTCCGCGCGGCTGGGCGGCACGTAGCGCGTTGCGCCGCTGACACGGCTTTCTTCGCATCGCTCTTTTTTCTTGCTCCCGTTGCTTCGCAACGCTCGTGCAAAACGAAACGCCAGCGAAGCGAAAAAAAACGATCTCCGATAACCCCATGACGTCTGAGCGAGCCGCGAAAGCGGCATCCAATTGCCTCGGCACCCTTCGCCTTACCCCACGCGCATTTGGATCGCCTGGGAGGGGTTTCGGAGTCGTTTTTTCGCGCAGCGCCGAGGTGCCGGTGGGTCCGCGCGGCTGGGCGGCACGTAGCGCGTTGCGCCGCTGACACCGCTTTCGCCGCTAACGCGGATCGCCCGCTAGAGCCTGTGACATCGCCGCGTTAGAAACGTGCTGACCGCCTCACGCCGGCGTTAGGTACATTAACAAACTCCTAGAGGTGGACGCGGAACGCGCCAACAAACTTTCGTCGAAGAACGCGCCGCCGTTGGCCAAAGCTTGACGAGGAGATCGAGCCGGAGCGAGTCTCAAACAAGGTGAGTGGCGTAAAGGCGGTCAGCATTGCGGCAGTGTACAAAAAAACCCGTCAAGCGCAGTTTTGAAACAAATTTTCGGCGCCGCGTCAGGCGACCACGTCGCCGCGCCGTGGCAGCGTGGCGACAGCGCCACGTTGCCGGCCACGGCGCGGATAAACGCGACTCCAAATCCCCCTAAAAACGGAGATCCAAAAAAACGTGTGGCGCGGCGAAGGGGGCGCGAGGACACGCCGCCGCTTTCGCGGCTTGCTCCGACGTCGTGGGGATGTCGAAGATCGCGTTTATCCGCGTCTTCGCCCGCGATCGGCACGTCCGTCCACATTGAACCTATATTCATATGGACGGTTGGTCTCTGAACCATTGGTTGCTAACGCGGCTTGCTCTCCGTCGTGGGGATATCGGAGATCGGTTTTCTTCGCTTCGCTCTTTTTTCTTGCTCCCGTCGCACCTCCTCGGCGGCGACGACGGGCCCGGCGAGAACCGCGGCAAGCAGGTTGTGGGTGATCGTTCGCACGCGCTCGTCGGGACCGTGCGGACGGGACCAATGCGACCACGGCAGCGTGTGGCCGGGCGGCGACGACAGCCCCTGGCACCAGAAGATGGTCGAGGCATTGAAGACGAAATTCCCCTTCGGGCCGGGATAGATCGTGGCCGTCCACTGCTGAGGGTTCTCGCCTCCCTGCCAGGCGGTGCCGGCGGCCACGACTTCCAGCCCAGGAATGTCCGCCGGTTGGCCGTGGTATTCCCAGCCGATCAGACCTGGGATTCGGTCCCCTTTCTTCACGCCCGTGCCGGCGAACACCCAATGTTCCGGCTTGGTAATGATCCAGTCGCCGCCGCCGTTCACCGGCTCGATGTTCCGCGCGCCCATCAACAAACCCTCGTCGGGTCCGTGTTCGGGAAATGGTCCATCCTTCTTCAACCGCAGCAGGGCGTAGTCGTTGTCGGCGCCGTAGGGTCCGCCGCGAAAGATGACGCGGTTCGCTCGCCCGTCGCCGCCGGCGCGGAACGGCGTGACCCAGCAGACGGCGTTGCCGGAGAGAAACAGCAGATTCACGCCGGCATCGCGCATGGTTTCGACGCTGCGAAACTGCCGAAGATCCCAGTATTCATCGTGTCCGACGCTGATGAACGATTTGCACTTCAACCCGCGCTCGGGCGAAAGCATGTCGCTGTTGGAGCAATACGTCACGTCGTAGCCGTGCTGTTCGAGCCAATAGGCCAGCGGGAATTCCAGCGGCAAGAACTCGCCCGACCCGACCGTCAACGGATCGTTCACCACGCCGGTGAATTGCGCCTCGCGGCCGTAAGGCCGGTCGAAGCTGACGTCGGCCCAGGGGCCTTCAGTCCCTTTCGGGTGCGTGTAGACCGAATAGTCGTTCGGCCAGCGGTTGTAGGCTTGCCAGGTATTATCGGAACATTGAAACAGAACGTCGGCCGGCCGGTCGTCGCGAACGATGAACACCACGTAACTCTGCCAATAGGGCCGCGCGTCGCCTTCAGGCAGCGTCGTGAGTCGGCCGAGATAGACGCCGCTCAGCCAATCCTTGGGGATGGTCAGCCGGGTCGACGGCCGCCACTGGCATTCGTGGATGTTTTTCTCGCCGGGTTCGGGCGTAGGCTGAGGCTTTCCCGCGAACGGCCCAAGCTTCAACATGGACCTGGCGCCGCGCCCGCCGTAGTAGCCCGTGCGGAAGATTTCGATCTCGAAGGGCTCGGCCGGGCTTGTCGAGACCAGGATCTCGATCGTCTCACCCGCCTTGACGCTCTGCTTGGAGCAATAGCCTTCGATCCACGGCGAGCGAAAACCGCCGCCGTCGACCCGCACCCGAGTCAATTGCCAGTCGGCGCCGCCCGGCTTGCCGTTCTCCCGCTCAATGAGCTTCGACCGCGATTCGTCCGCCAGGGCCGCCCCAAGCAACGACTGCCCGCCGCATGCCAACCCCACCAGTACGAGCGCCCGCCGGACGCCCCTGCCCGCGGGAAATGGATTGCGAAGGAACGCCTGGCAAGTCGGGTACGGAATCATGTATACCTACATACGCAAGGAAAGGCACTGTGGCCGCGGCCGGCTTCGACACGAACCCGCGGCGCAAGCAAGGAGCGTAACCACCGGCCTTACTTGCGCCGCGGGTTGGTGTGCGGACTTCCGAATGCCTCATTCACGGCCGCGTTCAGTATATATACGATTTATGCAAAGCGGGTGCAAGCAAACTTGCGATGGAAACAGATCGCACTGGACGATCTTGCGGCTCTTTGGATCTCCGCGAACTCCAGCGACCGGCGGCGAATCACGGACGCAACGCGGATTCTGGAACGGCAGTTGCGAATCGATGCACACTAGCAAGGTAAATCTCGGCCCCTCTTACCGGTTGATGAACCGCGACCATGCCCCACCCGTTTGACGCGACGCTCAAGGATTTGGTTCGACGCTACCCGAACGACTGGTTGGCTGGCCTGGAATTGGACGCCAACGCTCCCGTTCGACCGCTGGACGTCGATCTATCCACCGTATCGGCCCAATGCGACACGGTGCTGGGGCTTGGTGAACCGCTTTCGAGTTTGGTGAATCTTGAATTCCAAAGTAGCCGTGATCTATCGCTTCCGCGTCGGCTCTTGGTGTATAATTGCTTATTGCACCAGCGGTTCGAGATGCCTGTACATAGCGCCGTCGTGCTGTTGCGCCGGCAAGCGGACGACGCGGGCTTGAACGGGTCGTTGCATTATGAAACACAGCCCGGCCGCGCTGGCTTGGAGTTTCGCTTTGAGGTGGTGAGGATATGGGAACGTCCAATCGCCGCCTTACTGAGCGGAGGCCTTGGCATGCTGCCGTTGGCCCCACTCGGCGAGTTACCCAAAGGCGATTCGCTGGAACTCTCGTTGTCGTCGGTGATTCGGCGAATCGAAGAGCGGTTGGCCGCGGAGGTCGCTCCGTCCGACGCGAAGCGGCTGCTCATGGCGGCCTTGGTGCTGACCGGGATGCGTCTCCCGCGATCATCGGCCTTACGACTGAACCTGGAGGCTTTTAGTATGGTTGACCTTCGTGATTCCACGACGTACCAGCTCATTCTTGAGGAGTGCCAAGCCACCGCAATGGCCACCGCAATGGCCACCGCAATGGCCACGGCAATGGCCACGGCAATGCCAACCGCAATGTGCAACGTGCTCCTGCGAATGGGTGGCAAGCGATTGGGAACTCCAAGTGGCGACGAACGACATAGCTTGGAAAAGATCACTGACATCGCTCGGCTGGAGCGGATGAGTGATCAGTTGCTCGAAGCCGCGACCTGGCAGGAGTTGTTGGCCATACCTTGACGAATTTCCCCATTCCGACAACGTACGGCTCTTGATCTCGCGGCTACGCCGATCAGATCGCCCCGCCGAACAGCGCCCGTATGGGCCGTCCGTCGGCGACGCGATAGGGCCGGCCCAACGCATCGTGGATCTCGGTGCCGGCATCGATGCCAAAAAGCGCGAAGATCGTGGCCGCCAGATCGCCGGGCGTGACGGGGTCGAGATCGGGATAGGCGCCCAGCTTGTCGCTGGCGCCGTACACGGCGCCGCCGGTAACACCGCCACCGGCCAACACGACCGTGTAGCAGTCGGGCCAATGGTCCCGGCCGCCGGAACGGTTGATGCGCGGCGTGCGGCCGAATTCGGCCAACGCCACGACCAGCGTCGAGTCCAATAGCCCGCGCGCGTCGAGGTCTTCGATCAATGCCGAAAAGGCTTGGTCGGCCGGCGGCAAGAGGTCGTTTTTCAATCGCGGGAAGTTGTCTTGATGGCTGTCCCAGTTGGCCAACTGGCCGTTCGTGATCTTGTCGTGGACGTTCACGAACTGCACGCCCGATTCGACCAGCCGCCGGGCCAAGAGCAGGCTTTGCCCGAGCGTGGTCCGGCCGTAACGGTCGCGCAGCGCCGCCGTCTCGGGCACGAGGTCGAAGGCCCGGCGCACTTCGTCGGAACGCAACAGGTTGAACGCCCGCTCTTGAAACACGTTCATCGACCGGGGACCGGCTTGCTCGGCGTCGGCCGAGCCGCCGACATGGGCCAACAGCTCGCGCCGGCCCTCGAGCCGCGCCGCGGGCAGATCGGAGGGCAACTCCAACTCGCTCACGCGGAAATCGGCCGCGCTGGGATCCCGCGTCACCTGCAACGGGTTGTAGACCAGGCCGAGGAAGCCGGAGGTCTGGCCAGGCAACATCACGACGTTGTACATCACATGTGGCAGGGCCACATGCGCCGGTGCCGCGCGGCCGGCCGACAGGCGGCTGAGCGCCGCGCCGTAACAGGGGAAATCGACCGTCGGATCGTTCGATAGCAACTCCAGGTCTCCCTTGACCGGCGTTCGGCCGCACAGCGCCTCGACGGCGCCCGAATTATGGTTCCGCATCGAATGGTGAAAGCTTCGCACCAACGCCAGTTTGTGCATCCAGGGGGCCGTCTTCGGCAGGTGCTCGCAAACGCGCAAGCCCGGCACGCTGCTCGCGATCGACTGGAACTCGCCCCGAACCTCGGCCGGCGCGGCGGGCTTCATGTCGTACGTGTCGATGTGGCTTGGACCACCATAATAGAAGACGACAATGCACGACTTGATCCGCCCTTGCCGCGCCGCGGGCAACGCGGCGGCCGCGGCCGCCTGGGCCTCATAGAGCTTCGGCAGACCCAGGCCGAAGCAGCCCAGCCCGCCAAGCTGCAAGAATCGGCGGCGGCTCGATGGCGAGTCGCACCACACGTCATTTCGGTTTCGGCGAGTCATGGCTTCTTCCGCTACACGTTGTCGGAATTCTCATGAATTCCGCGACACTTTACGCGCGATCAATTCAAACCGGGAATCGGATCGCCATAATATATGTTGTGCGGCCGCCGCAGGTCGTCGTGCCAAACGGCGGTCGATGGAATGCCGAGCGAGTGATAGATCGTCGCGGCCATGTTTTCAGGCGACTGCGGGTGCGTGGCGGGAAAGGCGCCGATCTTGTCGGACGAGCCGATCGCCCGGCCCCCCTCCACGCCGCCGCCGGCGAAGAACACCGTTTGCAACGCGCCCCAGTGGTCGCGGCCGGGCAGCTTGTAAAACTGCGACAGGTGCGAAATCTTCGGCGTGCGACCAAACTCGCCAGCCATCACGATCAACGTGCTCTCGAGCATGCCGCCGGCCTGCAAGTCGTCGAGCAAGGCCGAAAGGGCCCTGTCGGTGGGCGGAAAAAGCTTTTCCTTCAGATGCGGAAACGCTTCGCCGTGGGTATCCCACGACTCGTTGTTGCCCAGATTGACCTGCACCAGGTTCACTCCGGCCTCGACGAGCCGCCGTGCCATCAACAGCGACCAGCCGAAGCTGTTGCGGCCGTAACGATCTTGCGTGGCGTCGTCGGCGCGGGTCACGTCGAAGGCCCAACGGACTTTGGGATCGGCCAAGAGCGAAATCGCCCCCTGGCGGAAGCGGTCGAAGTGAGCGGTCTGGGCGAATCGTTCGAGCTGGCTCCGCTGGTGGTCGAGTTGGGCCAGCAGGTTGAGCCTGCCGTCGAAGCGGCCCTGGGCCATTCCCTCGGGCAAGCTCAGGTTCGGCGCCTGAAATAGCCGGCTGTCGGGCTGGCCCCGTTGCTGATGATCGAACTGGAATTGCGGGTAGGCGCCGTAGGAGGTCGAGTGGAACGGAGAGGCATCGACGAACCAGGGATCGCGGCGCTGGCCCATGATGCCGGCGAACTGGCCTGGGATGATGCGTCCCGAATAATGGATCAGCCGTTCGGGCAGAACCACGGCCGGGGGCAAGTTGTTCCGGGGCGGAGTGGCATCGCCGGCCACGGAGGCGATGGCCGGCCAATCGGTGGGGCGTGGCTTGCCGGGGTCGAAGCCGGGCGGCATTTCGCTACGGCCGCCGAGCATGATGGCGTGCCCGGCCGAGTGGTCGTTCGAGCGGTGCGTCAGCGAGCGGCAGAGGCTCCAGAGTTGGCTCCGCTGGGCCAAGAGCGGCAAGTGCTCACAAATCTGAAGACCTGGCGTTCTGGTGGCGATCGGCTTGAACTCGCCGCGAATCGTGTCCGGGGCGCCGGGCTTCATATCGAAACTGTCGTGCTGGCCAAGCCCGCCGGAAAGAAAGATGTAAATGCACGCCCGCGCCGGCGCGACGCGGCCCGGCAAACTGCCGTCGGGCGCGGCGGCCGCGCGCAGCGCGTCGAGATGGTTGATGCCCAGCCCCAACAAGCTCATCGAGCCGGCCTGAATCGCCGTGCGGCGCGTGACGAGTGGGTGTCGAGGCGGAGCGAATGCGGCGTTCATCATGTACCAGGCGGGCAGGCGGGTAGACCCATCGAAGGCCACTTATCACTCTAACGCCCTGCGGTGCCTGAGGCAACGTGTTCGTATTTCCTTGTGGTCCTCGTTCCCACACTCCGCGTGGGAACGTGCCGGGCAAGCCGGCAGTCAAGGCACAGCACGAGCGGTTCTCGCAAGACAGTTGACGTCCGTCAACGCCGCCGACGCGGGCCAGCCGCCAGTTTTCATGGCTTAAGCCAATCAACCACGGTCAAACCGGGAATGTTGCAGAAATCCTGGACGTTGTGAGTCACGAGCGGCACGTTGTGGACCAACGCCGTTGCCGCGATGAGCAAATCCATTTCATCGACCCGCCGACCCTGGTCCATCAATGCCGCGCGGAGTTCTCCAAATTTCTCGGCCACTGGCAACGTGACGTCGAGCACTGCCGCTGCACGCAGCAGGTCATAAACGCCTTGTCGTCGAGCCGGCGGGGCCTTCAAACGCATTGTCCATGTCATCAACTCGCCGACGGTGATGGCGGAAACCTCCAAACCGCCGAAATGAAGCATGACCCGGCTCACCACCGTTGGATCATGTTTCAGGTACGCCGAGCAAATGTCCGTATCGATCAAGAAACTCATTCGGGGATCTCGCGACGGCTCGTCTTCCGCTGCTGTCGGTTCCAATCGAGAAACTCGTCCAGCCCCTTGACGTCGTCTGACCAGCTTCCCGCGGCGCGCTTCAATGCCTCGAACGGACTCACTTCGGCCCTTTGGCTCTGCGCGGCCGGCTGGACCGTCACGGTCACCGGCTGCCCGTCAGGCAAGTCGGGACGTTGCTCCAGCTCGATCGTCGTGCCGTGAACGACGCCGTTGAAAACGCTCGTGGATTCGGACATGGGAAGTCTCCTTTGCGCCGCACCGGAAGATCACATCTTCGTCTTAGGATGGACGATGAACGATGAAAGATCAAGGGTAAAGGGTACAAGAACCACGCCGCTAACACGGCTTGCTCTCCGGCGTGGGGATGACTTCTGGCAACAAGAACAGAAACTGCTCGGCGGCGGGGCCGGCCTTGAGCCGGTCCCAGGTGACGGCGTCGACGGCCACACGGTCGCCGCGGCGGAATGCCCGCCCTGTTTCGTCCGAGACCTCGCGGAACGGCCCTTTGTAAAGCACGATGCCTCGGAATTCCGTGACTCGAAATTCCGTGCCGCGGGATTCCGTGCCGCCCTGCCGCGGTTTCCACGACAGGATCTTGGTCTCGCGCATTTCGGCGCCCTCGTGGTGAAAACAGGGCGATGCGCCGAACTTCGAGAGGTAAATGCCCACCAGCCCCGCCGCTTCAACCTCGGCCAGCAGTTCGCGATCGACCGGCACATGTTCGACGGCCGCCGCGGGGCCTGGCAACTTCGGGGCGGCGGACAAGGCGCGGTTCGCGGTGAGCACATGGACGAGCAGTTGCCCGCCGGGACGAAGCACCCGCTGGACCTCACGCAGAATCCGCTCGCGCTCCGCGGGCGCCCACTTGGCGTTGAATGTGCCTTGCAGCAGCACTTCGTCGACACGGGCCGCGTCGGCGGCCAGGGCCGCCGGGAAGGGCTGGCCCAGCCGGTGCGACAGCGTCACGCGCTCGGGCGCCGAAGCGGCCGGCCCGTTGGCGGCCGACAGCGGGGCCAGGCCCATCGCTTCGCGCGATTGACCGGCGCCGCGGTGCTCGATGTCGCCCTCGACCACGTAGATCTCCCAGAGGGTGTCGTCCGGGTCGTGGACCCAGAACTTCGTCTGCCGCGCGTAGCAGCACTCGACCCCTTCCTCGCGCTCGGTGGCGATGCCGGCCGCTTCCAGCCGCCGTTGCGCTTCGACCAGCGCCGCCGCGTCGGCCAGGCGGAAGCCGACGTGGTTCAGCGCGCCTCCGCCACCGACCCCGTGCGGTTGCAACGAAAGGACAAGCGGAGGATCGTCGATCTCGAACTTGGCGTAATCGTCGTGGAGCTTGGCCGGCGGCACGCCGAGCAACGCTTGCAGGAACTCGACGGAACGCGCCAGGTTGCTGACGTTGAGCGAAAGGTGGAACCGCGTGCGGGCCGCGGTGGCAACGGTTGACATAGCGAGGGTCTCCCGCGTTGGTTACTGGTGGCAGAGCCTAAGCGCGTGAAGTATAGATTGTCGAAGGCAACGGCACCAGCCAGGCGGCCAGACCCAGCACCAACGCCGCCGGAGCGCCAAGGTAGAACATCGCCAGGTAGGAACCAGTCTGGTGTTGAACGCACGCCAGAAGCAACGGACCCACCGCCGAGGCGAGCACCGTGAGCATCTGGGCCGCGCCTTGGATCTTGCCGAGGTGAGCCGGGCCGAAGGCGACTCGCCATACCGTGAAGAAACTTACCGTGACGATGCCGCCCGACAGCCCCATCGTCATGGCGTAAGCGTAGAGCGCGACGCTCGTTCGCACCAGCGGCAAGGCCGCCAGCGAAGCGGCCAATAGGACCATGCCTACCGCCAGCAACCGGTTGAGATGCCAACGCGTGGCGAACCACCCGCCGAGCAAGTTGCTCGCCATGCCGGCCAGCGGGCCGACCAGCAGCACCTGCGAAAACGCCTCGACGCCGAAGCCTCGCTCTTCGAGCACCAACTGCTGGAATAACGACAGACCGGATGAAATCAGTCCGTAGGCCGACGTCGCGAGGGCGAATACCCAAAAGGTCGGAGAAACGAGCGCCTGGGCGAGCGTGTACTCGATTTCGGCGGCCGGCTCGCTGGGGCCGTCGGCTGAGTCGTGGTCCGAATCGTCCTTGACCAGCAAGAACCCCAAGGGCGCCATGCCCAAGAGCAGCAGCAGGCCGATCGCCAACCAGGCCGTCCGCCAGCCGTAGGCGACGACCGCCATCACCGCCAGCTTGCCGGCGGCGCCGAATCCCAAACCCAGCGCGATCGAGTAGACGCCCATCGCAAGCCCGATCCGCCGCCGGAACGCCTTGGCGACGATCGTCAAGCTGCAGATCGAGAGCATGCTCTGTCCAAAGCCACGAGTCAACGTCACGGCCAAAAACAGCGCCGGCCAGGTCTCGACGCCGCTCATCGTCGCGACGACGAATGCCAAAGCCAGCACCACGCCGGTGAGCACCCTTCGTGAGCCGAACCGGTCGAGCAACATTCCGCAGGGCAGGCAGAACGCCGCGCCGATCAACGTGGCCCCGAGGTTGATCTTCGCGTAAAACTCCGGCTCCAGCTTCAAGTCGGCCAATAACGGCTTGGTGACGATGCCCAGCCCGTGCGTTCGACCTGGCAATGTGGCCACCATCGCCGCCGCCGCCACGAAAACCAGGATCCAGCCGTAGGCCATTTCCGCGCCGGCCCGCGCCGGCGCTTCTTCGCCGGCCGCGACGGGCAACTCGCACCGATTGCCTTCGGCGATGCTCATGGTTCTTACCGAAAATAGAGATCCGTTTTGCCGTGGGCCGCGTACTTCGCTCGCAGCCAGTGATGGAACCGGCGGTAGTGCCGCTCGCGCAGATCGCCGCCGTCGCGTTGCGCGGTATAGCTCAGGTAGAGTTGCCGCCGCCAGCGCGAGGCGCGGTTCGGCGCCGACCGGTGCGGAGTGAAACAGCTGAAGATCGCCACGTCGCCCGGCATCAGGTCGAGCATCACCGACCGCGTTGGATCGACCCGTTCGGCGGGCACCTCGTGGTACTCGCCGTCCTCGACGGTTAGGCAGCCTTGATGGTGCTGGCCCGAGTAGACCTCGGTGCAGCCGTTCTCGGCGTCGGTCGCGTCGATGGCCACCAACACGGTGACGAAGCTGCGGGGAAAATCAGGCCAGGCGATGAAGTCCTGGTGCAGACCGTAGCCCCGCGCTCCAGGCGGCTTGAAGATCAGCTTGTCCTTGAACAGGCACGGCCTATCGCGGTAGATCGACGCCAAAGCATCGAGAATCCGCCGGTCGCCGGCCAACTGGGCGCAGAGGGGCGCGATGTCGATCACCGGATCGAACGTCTCGAACAGGCAATCGCCGCCGCGCTCGTTGGGCTGGTAGCGGCAGCGGAGGTTGTTGCCGTCGATCAAGTCGATCCGGGCGGCCAGCGCCGCGGCCTCGTCGGCCAGCGCGGCGATTTCGTCGGCCCTGAACAGACCGCGAAGCGTCAGATGGCCATCGGCCTCGTACTCACGGACTTGCTCGGTTCGCAGGGCCCATGGTTTTGGCGCGACGACGATGGCTTGCGTCATGGAAGTTTCTCACTTTCAACGTGTCGGGGTGCTGTAGGGAACGCCCTCCGTGGCGTTCCGTGAAGCGGGTGCGACGGCTTGTCGCCTTTCGCTCCGCGAATGCACGCGAAAGCATGCCCTTTCGCGGAGCGAAAGGCGACAGACGGGGTCCGTCACGGCATGCGCCTGCGATTCAACTACCCACTGTGCCCCAATTCAACGGCGAAACGGATAAGCCGGTACGTTATTTCACGGGAGTTCCCTAATGTCGCCTTTCGCTCCGCGAAAGCATGCCCTTTCGCGTAGCGAAAGGCGACAGACAGGGTCCGTCACGGCATGCGCCTGCGATTCAACTACCCGCCGGTTAAATACTGTGCCCCAATTCAACGGCGAAACGGATAAGCCGGTACGTTATTTCACGGGAGTTCCCCTCCAAAGTCGGCGTCGCTAAAAGTCGGTGATCGCCTCCTGGCTCGCGCGGGTCGAAATTCCATTCCAGATGCGGAAGTTGACGTCGTTGCTGACGAACCGGCCCGAACCGTCGGCGAAGCCGATGTTCACGCCCTGCGGGTGCCAACTGCGAGCGGTTCGCCAACCGGTGTCGGTGTATTGGGTCGTTGGGTCATATCCGACGCAGTCGAGCAACGGAGAATTGGGGGTATAGGCGTGGTTATAGAGCGTGCAGCGGATTTCGCCGTTGGCCCATGCGAAACCGCGCGGGTCGGAGACGTTGTACGTCGTCGCGGCGGCGCAATTAGCGACGTTGATCGGCGACCCTCCCACGAAAGCGTAGATCGTGTTGGGATCGGGGGGCGTGCCGACGGTCGACTCGCCCAGAATACTCTCGGAGAAGGCGGCCGTCGTGCTGGTGCCGTCGCGGATTTCCGCGAAGCTGACGCGGGAGTTCATGAAGAACAGGCCGTCGGTGTTGTATTCGCTGCCGCCGTTCAAGCCCGAACCCATGTTCCCGGCGTAGTTCGTCGGTCCAAAAATCACGCCCAGGTAGTCGGTCACCGGCCGCCCTTTGTCACTGGGGCAGAGGAAGCCGGGGAGGATCACCGATACGCCCGCGACGTTGGCCGGAAATACCTGGTATCCCTGGTTCGGGCCGCCGTAGAGCGGCAGATTGAAATTGATCAAGTTGTGGACCGCCAACTGTTCCATGAAAGGGGTCATCTGCGCCAGGGCCGACCAGCGGTAGAAGTTCCGCGGAACCGTTGGATCGGCGCCATAGACCGCCGAAACCGAACCGGCGGGAAACACCTTGTACTGGTCGGCATAGTTTTGCAGGGCGATGCCGAGTTGTTTGAGGTTGTTCAAGCACTGCGTGCGCCGTCCGGCCTCGCGGGCCGCCTGCACGGCGGGCAGCAACAGCGCGACCAGGATGCCGATGACGGCGATGACCACCAACAATTCGATCAGCGTAAAGCCGCGCGGCGCGAAGTCGGTTTTCTTCCGACGTCGATGGCGTTTCATGTCGGAACCTCCAGAAGGCTGAATACTATTACGATCTTACGATCGTAAGAATATGGCCGCCGACGGGATGCCGTCAAGGGGGTTATGACGGGAGCCCCGCGTGCTCTCAAGCGGAAGTTGCGTCGTCTCGCTCCGCGATGGTGGCTGGGGCAGAGCCTAAGCGATGCCCCGGTCGCTATCTAGCCGGGATTATTCATGGTCCGGGGAGGAGCTCGCGCACTGTGCTGTAGCAGAATTCGCAAGAATTCTGGCGTAACTCGCGTCCACGGCCCTGACTTCTTGCGAAGCCAGCTACGGAACCATGAATCATCCGGGCTAGCCGGGGCATCGCTTAGGCTCTGCCACCAGCCACCGCTTTCTCGTGGCAAAATGTCTCATTGTCGGCGGCGCCTTGAACCCAGGGCGCTGCGCCGGCGATGCGCCCTGGGCTGTCGCGTCAGGCCCCGTTGAGCGGAAAGCGAAATCCGCCGAAGGCGGATTGGGGCGATTGGGGCCGCCCCCTCTTGCCTGCCAAAATGGACATGCGTATTATTTGTAATGGGATCCGGCCTTGCTTGCGCCGCGGGTTAGTGCGGGGGGCGTGGGAACCATGAATCATCCTGGCAAGCGGTGCTGTCGGCCCGGATCACCGGGTGGTAACGACCGTCGCCGCCCTTCCCTATCCTGTTCCTCCTGTAAATCCTGTCTTAAATTCCGCTTCGATCCATGCCGCGGCGAATGTAGCGGCAGCCAAGCTAACTAAGAGACGATCCGAAAACCGCCGGGCAGGCGGGACGCCTACACCACAAGGGCGGTTTGGGGATCGGCTCCAAGCGAAGCCGCAGTCTCCTGCCTTGATGCGGAACCGCGCCTCCCGCCTAATTCCTATGTCGTTCCCTGACAATACATTAGATACAATAACAGTGATGTATAAAAATGCGCTTGACTTCCGCAAAGGACATCCGTATACTTGCCCTTGGCGGGGCGATAGTCGTTAGGTTCCCCACTCCCCTAACGCCTAACAAACAGGGGGCTAACGCAGGGCCAGCGCTCACTAAGTCGTTATTCCAGTGAGGGTTTCGACGAGGAATTCGTCGTTCCATCCGCAGGAACGGCGTTTCATGACCAAGCTGTCTTTGCCTGGATGTTGTTTCAATAGGGATAA
>Ga0307372_10000272_pt1 | contig 92514 bp, 73 predicted proteins | sample OX1MG_FD_202533 | JGI IMG/M metagenome (GOLD analysis project Ga0307372, IMG submission 202533) | Soil microbial communities from Risofladan, Vaasa, Finland - OX-1 | ecosystem: Environmental > Terrestrial > Soil > Coastal area > Acid sulfate soil | place: Finland: Risofladan, Vaasa | collected... | reverse complement strand
GCCACCAGCATCGTCGTTCGCCGAGGAATCCGGTCCACCACCACCCCGCCGAGGATCGATAGGAGCACGCTCGGGACGGCCCGGGCCGCCAGCACGTAGGCGAGCCCCGTGGGCTGCTGGTCCACGCGCAGCGCCTCGAGCGCGACCGCGACGGTGAAGATGCCATCGCCCAGGCGGGAGACCAGATTCCCCGACCACATCAGCCGGAAGTCCCGCTCGCGCAGAGGCGCGAGCACCTGGGACCAGGCGCCGGACTCGGGCATCAGGCTCCCTCGCTCCAAGCGACTTCCCTGCCTGCGAGCGGTTCCGTAGGTTCACGTGCCGGGCTCGGGGGCCGGCCCCGCGGGCGTCCGCCCAGGCGGTCGCTCTTCTGCCAGCGAGTGTAGCAATCTGAGTTCCGCTAGCCCCGACCGCCTGAGTCACCGTCAGTTCCACGCCCGCCGGGTCTTCCGCCCAGGGGGCGAGCGGCGCGGGCCTGGCACCGGCCGCTGACCCCTCAGAAATTCGGGGATCCCAGTTGCCCAATCCAGCAGCCCGGGTCACGTCGCATAGACTCCCACCAATCCAGCGACCGGGAGCCGACCCGCGCCCAGGCGGCTCCCCAATCGGAGTCCAGATGTCACAAAGAGTACCGCTGCCCCGGTCAGTGCCGACCGAGTGGCCCGCCGAGGGACCCGTGGGCAATCAGCGCCTTACCTCCAGCGTGGCGGTGGTTCTGCTGGTCTTGCTGGCAGTCGAGGGCGCCACCCTGCTCAACCTAGGTCCCGCGATCCGAGTCCATGTCTTTGTGGGAATGATGCTGCTGCCACCGGTGGCACTCAAGCTCGCCAGTACCGGCTACCGCCTGATTCGCTACTACGCGGGCGCGGCCGCCTACGTGCGCCGCGGCACTCCGATCCTGCTCGCCCGACTCCTCGGGCCAGTGGTCGTGTTCCTGACGGTGCTTCTGCTCGCCACCGGGGTGGCCTTGCTATACGTTCCCCCGGGCCATGGCCTGCTCGTCACCGCCCATAAAGCGAGCTTCGTGCTCTGGTTCGGCGCCATGTCTCTGCACGTTCTCCTGCACATCTTCGAGCTGCCGCAGTCGGGGGTACAGGACTGGCTCCCGCGAACCAAGCGGATCGCGGGCGTGATCTCCCGGCGAGAGGTGGTCCTCGGCAGCGTTCTGATCGGCGCCGTGGTCGGATTCATCTTCCTGCCAGGAGCCACCCCCTGGCAGCACTGGCTGGCCGGGTTCGGTGCCGGATCGGGCTGAGCCGGAGCCAGGGACCTGGCGCCTAGTGCAACACGGCGGAAATAGGTTGCACATTCAGAGGCAGTGAGAAGATGATGGGGGCATGCCAAATCACCCCGTACCGGCGGCCGTTCTTTCCTCCGATCAGCGTGCGGTCCTGAGTACCTGGGCACACAGCCGGGTCCTCTCCCACCGGCGAGTTATGCGCGCCCGAATCGTCCTGCTGGCGGCTGCCGGAGAAGCCAATTCCCGGATTGCCGCCCAACTCGGTTGCTCCATTCCCACAGTTCAGTTGTGGCGGCGGCGGTTTGCCGAAGCCGGCGTCGCTGGGCTGGAGCAGGATGCTCCCGGCCGGGGCCGGCCCCGGGTATATGACGACGGCACGGTCGCCAAGATCATCAGTGTCACCCTGGGCCGTCCGCCCAAGGGCGAGACCTACTGGACCGCACCCGCGGTGGCCCGTGAGGTGGGGGTGAGTCCCAGCACGGTGCTGCGGGTCTGGCGTGACAACAAGATCCAGCCCTTTCGCAGCCGCAACTTCAAGTTCAGCACCGATCCCCAACTGGAGGCCAAGGTCACCGACGTGGTGGGGCTGTACTTGGACCCGCCGGAGAAGGCGGTGGTGCTGTGCGTCGATGAGAAGTCGCAGATCCAGGCGCTGGATCGCACGCAGCCGCTCTTGCCGATGCGGCCCGGCCAAGTGGAGCGCCGGACGCACGACTATGTCCGGCACGGAACCGCCACCCTGTTCGCCGCTCTGGACGTGGCCACCGGGGAGGTGACCGGCCGCACCTACGCTCGCCACCGGCACCAGGAATTCCTGGCCTTTCTGCGACTGGTTGTCCGGCGCTATCCCCGCGGCCCCCTGCATCTGGTGCTGGACAACTACGGAACCCACAAACATCCGGAGGTTCAGGAGTGGCTGCGAAAGCACCCCCGCGTGCACCTCCACTTCACGCCCACCAGCGCCAGCTGGATGAACCAGGTGGAGACCTGGTTCTCGATCATCCACCGCAAGGCCATCCGCCGCGGTGTGTTCCGCAGCGTGCCCCACCTCAAGGACGCCATCCAACGATTTATCGACGCCTGGAACGCCCAGAAGCATCCCTTCGTCTGGGTCAAGACCGCGGACCAGATACTAGCTCGCGCGAACCACCAAGCTATTTCCGCCGTGTTGCACTAGCGACCAAAACCCGGCGGGCTGACCCGCTCTCGGATTCGGAGAGTCCGCTCGGGCCAAAACTTTGACCGGGGGATCCGCTCGCACCGATCGATCCCCCTGCGCGCTGCTGGGCCATCGCCGCCATGCTCGGCTCGACTCAGGCCCGGGGGCGTACCCGGCGCCGGGCCTCGACCCCCTTCGCGATGGCCGGAAATCCGGTAGCGGATCGGCCTCAGTCGCTGAGGCGCGGGCCTGAGCTGGCCCGCCGGGCAGCCTGCTCCCAGCGGTGTTCAACCCGCCCGAAGCGCCAGATTCCGAGCGCCACCACCCAGGTGGCAACGAAGAGGATCACGATGAAGATTCCCGCAGCGTTGATGTTGAAGTTCGCGGCACCGTGCCAGAAGCCCCCACGCAGGTGAAGCTCGGTCGCGATCAGGGCGAGAATCTCGATGGTGCCGATAAGAAAAGCCACCCCCACCGAGAGACTGGTGATGGTGATGTTGTAGTACACCTTGCGAACCGGTTTCGCGAAGGCCCACCCGTAGGCGAAGTTCATGAATGAGCCGTCAATCGTGTCAAGCAGGCTCATCCCCGCCGCAAACAGCACCGGAAGGCAAAGGATCGCGTACCAGGGCAGCCCCGCGGTGGCCACCCCGGCGGCGATCACCAGGAGGGCGATCTCGGTCGCGGTGTCGAAGCCGAGCCCGAAGAGAACGCCCACCGGGTACATCTGCCAGGGCGAGTGGATGGCCCGCATCAGCTTGCCGAAGAATCGGAACATCATCCCGCGGGAGTTGAGCTGCTGCTCCAGTTCCTCGTTGGAGAATCGCCCCTGGCGCATGCTCAAGAACACCTTGACGATCCCGACTAGGACGACCAGGTTCAGGGCCGCGATCAGATAGAGGAACGTTCCTGAGATCAGAGTCCCAAAGAATCCGCCGAACCCCTGTAGGGCCGAGTGGGGATTGGTGGTGGCGCCGTAAATCGCCTTGGCGGCGAAGGTCAATCCGATCGCCAGGGCGAAGACGACGCTGGAGTGACCGAGCGAGAACCAGAAGCCCACGCTCAGCGGTCGCTTGCCCTCCCCCATGAACTTTCTGGTCGTGTTGTCGATCGCGGCGATGTGGTCGGCATCGAAGGCGTGCCTCATGCCCAGGGTGTAGGCGGTGACCGCGATGCCGATTCCAAATACCTTGAGGTGCTGAGGCAGGATCACCACGAAGAGCAGACCCCAGCCGATCACGTGCAGGCCCAGGATGGCGGCGGCCATCGCGCCTGCCCTCCCCCACTCTGCGGGGGTCAGCCCGTTCCGGATTCGGGCGAGTCTGCCGCTAGGGTTGGCGGCCCAGATGGCCATCTCCGAGTCCTCCCATGTAGGCTGTTTGGCATCGTACCTCTATTGCGACTCGGATGCAACAGACGCGACTAACCAAGTGGGTATCGTCACCAATCGTGTCCGTGGACGCACGCGTTGACCCGCGGGTGGCAATCTAGGGCCGTGCCCCAGCCACGCCCGGCCGCCCTGACACCCGCCCTGCCGGACCGCATCGAGCGCATCGTCATCAATGAGGTGAGCCCCGCTGTCGACGGAGGGCAGATACCCGCCAAGGTGGCCGTCAGGGAGCAGCTGCCCGTGCGGGCGTGCGTCTTCAGCGAGGGCCAGCCGGCTCTCCTGGTCAGAGCTCGCTACCGTGCTGCGGCCGAGTCCGGGCCTACCCCCTGGCGTCACCAGCTCCTTCGCGGCCAGATCGACGACTTCTGGGTCGGCAACATCTCCTTTCCGAATCCCGGACCCGCCGAATTTCAGGTGGAGGCGTGGCGAGACGAGTTCGGCAGTTGGCGTCAGGACTACCGGCGCTGGCTGCGGGCCCGGGCCGACCCTCGCCAGGAACTTCCCAAGGGCGCCTGGCTCATGCGCTTGGCGGCGGAGGCGCTTCCGGTCCCGACCCGCGACCGGATCCATCGACACCTGGATCAGCTGGCAGCCCATTCCGATGCCCGGCTGGAGGCCTATCTCCTCAGCCCCCAGGCCTCGCGGCTGATGGTCCAGGCGCTGATCCGGTGCCCTCCCGCCCGGAGCCCCTCGATGCCACTCTGGGTCGAGCGGGAGCTGGCCCTCTTCGGCTCTTGGTACGAGCTCTTCCCCCGCTCGGAGGGATCGGACGGCAAGTCGTCAGGCACTTTCCTGTCAGCCCGGTCCCGTCTTGCCGGGGTGGCCGCGATGGGTTTCGATGTGGTCTACCTGCCCCCCGTCCATCCGATTGGCACAACCGCCCGCCGCGGCCGCAACAACGCTCCGGTGGCGAAACCGGGCGAGCCGGGGAGTCCCTGGGCGATCGGCTCGCCGGCCGGCGGTCATACGGCGGTTCACCCTGACCTGGGCACCCTGGCAGAGTTCCGCGAGTTTCTCCGGTCCGGAGCTGAACTGGGGCTCGAGGTCGCCCTCGACTACGCCCTCCAGTGCTCCCCCGACCATCCGTGGGTGGCAGAACATCCCGACTGGTTCGAGCACCGTCCCGACGGCAGCATTCGTGCCGCCGAGAACCCGCCCAAGCGGTACGACGACGTCTTCCCCCTCGACTTCACCTGCCCGGACTGGCGGCAACTCTGGCAGGCCTGCTACGAGATCCTCGAGTTCTGGATCGGCCAGGGAGTGCGCATCTTCCGAGTCGACAACCCCCACACCAAGCCGGTCCCGTTCTGGGCCTGGGTCTTCCGCCGGCTGCGGGCGGCCCACCCAGACGTCATCCTGCTCGCCGAGGCGTTCACCAGACCGGCACTCATGGGTGAACTGTCCAAGGTCGGCTTCAGCCAGTCCTACACCTACTTCACTTGGCGGTCGACCAAGTCCGCCCTGCGGAGCTATCTGACCCAGCTCACCACCGCCAGCGCCGACTACCTACGACCCAACTTCTTCGCCAACACCCCGGACATCCTGACCCAGGAGCTCCAAGTGGGTGGCCCCGCCGCCTTCCGCACCCGGCTCATCCTGGCCGCCACCCTGGCTCCCAGCTACGGGATCTACAGCGGGTTCGAACTCTGCGAGGACCAACCCCAGGCGCCGGGCTCAGAGGAGTATTGGGACTCGGAAAAGTACCAGTACCGTCCGCGGGATTGGAATCGGGCCACTTCACTGGCGCCCTTGATCAGTCAGGTAAACCGGATCCGCCGGGAGCACCCCGCCTTGCAGCAGCTGCGCCGGCTCCACTTCCATCGCACCGACAACGCCCAGGTGCTGGCGTACTCCAAACACACCGCGGATCGCTCCGATGTGGTCCTGACCATCATCAATCTCGATCCCAGACAGCCCCAACGAGCCACCGTCTCGCTGGCCCGGCGGCAGCTTAGCCGGCGGCCGCGCCAGCGCTACCGCGTTCACGATCTGCTCCAGGGAACCGCCTCGACCTGGACCGGCTTCGTGCACGAGGTCGAACTCGATCCGGCCGCGGCACCGGCGCAGATTCTCTGGCTTGAGCCGTGAACCTGGTCCCCGACCCCCACTGGTACCGCGACGCCATCATCTACGAGGTCTTCGTGCGGGGTTTCTTCGACGCCGACGGCGACGGGATCGGCGACCTAGCCGGGCTCATCTCCCAGCTGGACTACCTCCACTGGCTCGGGGTGAACTGCATCTGGCTGCTGCCCATCTTCACCTCACCTCAGCGGGACGGCGGCTACGACATTTCGGACTTCTACTCGATTCAGTCGGAGTACGGAACCATCGAGGACATGCGGCAGCTGGTCACCCAGGCTCATTCCCGGGGCATTCGGGTGATCACCGACATCGTCGTAAACCACACGTCCGACCAGCACCCCTGGTTTCAGGAGGCTCGCCGCAGCGCGGAGTCGCCCAAGCGCGATTGGTACGTCTGGAGCGACACCACCACGCGCTACCCGGACGCTCGCGTCATCTTCGTCGATACCGAGGTCTCCAACTGGACCTTCGACAACCAGGCCGGCGCCTACTTCTGGCACCGCTTCTTCAGCCACCAGCCTGACCTCAACTATGCGAATCCCGAAGTCCAGGCGGCCATGCTCGAGATCATCGCGTTCTGGCTCGAGCTGGGTCTCGACGGGCTCCGCCTCGACGCGGTTCCGTACCTCTTCGAGGCCGAAGGAACCAACTGTGAGAGCCTCCCGGAGACCCACCAGTTCCTCAAGCGCGTCCGCCGCGAAGTCGACGCCCGCTTTCCCGACCGGCTGCTTTTGGCCGAGGCCAATCAGTGGCCGAGTGACGTGCGGGCGTACTTCGGGGAAGGCGACGAATGCCAGATGTGTTTTCACTTTCCGCTCATGCCGCGCATGTTCATGGCTCTCCGCCAGGAGCAGCGCTACCCGATTACCGAGATCCTGGCCCAGACTCCGGCCATCCCAGAGGACTGCCAGTGGGGCATTTTTCTCCGCAACCACGACGAGCTGACCCTGGAGATGGTCACCGACGCGGAGCGCGACTACATGTATGCGGAATATGCTCGCGACCCCCGGATGAAGTTGAATATCGGGATCCGGCGCCGGTTGGCGCCCCTGCTCGGCAACGGCCGGCGCCAAATGGAGCTTCTCTACGGGCTTCTGCTGTCGTTTCCGGGCACTCCCATCCTCTACTACGGGGACGAGATTGGGATGGGCGACAACCTTTACGTCGGCGACCGCGATGGTGTGCGCACTCCGATGCAGTGGAACGGAGACCGCAACGGTGGTTTCTCACGGGCCGACTTCGCCCAGCTCTACCTGCCTCCCCTGATGGATCCCCTCTACGGATACCAGGCCTGCAACGTCGAGCAGCAGCAGCGCAGCGAGAGTTCGCTGCTGCAGTGGTTGCGCCGGTTCATTCGGGTCCGCCGGGCCCATCCCGTCTTCGGGCGGGGCAGCTTCGAGGTGGTCGAGGCTACCAATCCCTCGATCCTTGGCTTCCTCCGCAGCTCCGATGGAGAGACCATCCTCTGCGTGAACAACCTCTCCCGGTTCGCCCAACCGGTGGAACTGGACCTGCGCCAATTCGCGGGGGCGACCCCGGTCGAGTTGATCGGCCGCGTTCCCTTTCCCAAGGTCGACGCGCGTCCCTATCCGCTGACTCTCGGTCCCCACGCCTTCTACTGGCTAACCCTGGAGGCCGCGCCTTGATCCCGGTCCCACCCCTCTCCGAGCTACCGGGAATCGAGGCCGGCTTGGCCCAGGGCCTGGCCCAGGAGCGCTGGTTCGCGGACAAGCACCGTCGCATCCGCCAGATCCGTTTGGAACAGACTTTCTGGCTTCGCCGTGACTCTCCAGGACTGGCCGTCGCACTGGTCCAAGCGGAGTTTGAGGACGGGGACCCGGCGGACTACCAGCTGGTGCTGGGGATCCGGCCCTGGGATCGCCAACTGCCGGCCGCGATTCGCGCCGTGGCGCGGCGCGTCGGCCCACCTGCGGGGGATGGCGAGGGCGGACCGAACGCCGGCTGGGCGATCTACGATGCGTTCGCGGACGCCACTCTGGGCGCCCAGTTCCTGACCTCGCTGACCGAGAACGAGTCGATCTCTGGCGAGAGACCCGGGAACATGCGCTTTCGCCTTCTCCATCCTCCCCTACCTACCAGTCCCCGGATCGAGCCCAATCAGCTCGGGCCGAGGGATCAGAGCCAGTCGACGGTGCTTTACGGTGACCAGCTCCTGATCAAGGTGCTGCGCCGGATCTGGCCCGGGATGAGCCCCGAGGTCGAGCTGCTGGAGGCGCTCGACGCGGCCGGGTTCGCTGGGATCGCCAGGCCTCTCGGTGTCGTCGAGGCGAGCTCGGCGGGGGTCACCACATCGCTCGCGGTCGCCCAGGCATACCTCCGTAACGGCACCGACGGGTTCGCCCTGGCCCTGACCTCGCTGCGCGACCTTTACGGGGACCTGCTGATCGAGGCCGACGGCGCAGTTCCCCTACCCGCGGACTGCGTCCGCGCTGTGGAGAGCCAAGGAGCCTCATTTGCCGGAGCGGCCGCCCAGATCGGCGGCCTGACCTCAGCGATGCACCTGGCGTTGGCAGGGTTGGACAGCGATCCCGATCTGCTCGCCCGCCCCCTGACCGGCGACGACCTGCAGATCATCGCCGACGATCTAGATTCCTTGGTCGAGAAGCTCCTCGGCCTGGCAGATCCTCGCCTCGAGCCGCTCGCCGTTCACGCCGGGGCACTGCACGAACTGGCCCGCCAGGTGGTCAACCTGCGGCCTTCAGGCAGCGCGATCAGGATCCACGGCGACTTCCACCTGGGACAGCTGCTCCGAACCGATTCGGGCTGGCACGCCCTCGACTTCGAGGGTCGGCCGTCGCTGTCCATCGAGGTGAGACGACGCAAGGCCACCCCCCTCCAAGACCTGGCCGGGATGCTCCGCTCCTTCGACTACGCAGCCACGGTTGCCCTCCGGCAGCAGCTGGACTCCGCAGACGCGAGCGCCGCCAGCCTCGAGCCTTACGGGCGCGCCTGGTCCGGGCTCGCCCGGGACGCCTTCTTGGGCCAGTACCTGGCCAGCATCGGAGGTACCGGTCTGCTCCCATCCGACTCCGGGACGATCCGCCTCCTGCTCACCTGCCTTCAGGCGAGCCAGGCGCTGTATGAAGTCGACTATGAGCTTCGCAGCCGGCCGGAGTGGGTCTCCATCCCCCTGGAGGGCATCGCCCGGCTGCTGAGCTCAGCCGCCCTGTGAGGGGGACGGGGCCAGCCTTCTTCGTACCTCAGATTGGGGTACCGGCCTCGTGCTCGGGCGGCGCGACGGAGGCTCGCGGTTCCCTGGTGAACGCGTAGGTCGCCCAGTACAGCTTGCGGATCGCGATCGGGTCGCCCCCGGCCCCCCTGACCAGCACCAGCCGCTCTCCTCGCTCTGTTCCGCTGACGGCAACGAACTGATCCTCTGCCACCTCCACGAACCGCGCCGCCGTCGTGTCAGGCCGGTCCTCGGCCGGACTGGCTTGAAGTTGGCCGTCGCGCCACCGAAACACCCACTCGTTCCATTCCGACCACCATCTGCCCAGGACGGGCCGGATCCGATCGGGGGGTGCATCCGCCGGGCTCCACGCGACTGTCTCGGGTCGGCCCTCACGGGCCATGCCGAGAAGCTGAACGGCCAGGGCACCGGTCCTGACGCCGGCGGTGGAGTTGGCGAGCACCACGACGCCCAGGGAGGTGCTCGGTTGGCAGACCACCGAGGCGAGGAACCCGGGCATGGATCCGGTATGCCCCACGTAGACGCTCTCCCCGTCTCGGAAAAGCATCAGCCCAAGGCCAAAGCCCCAAGTCCAGTGCTCCAGGTCGGCCATGGTTCGGGGTGCTCGCATCTCGGCGAGCACCGTCTGGTCCAGAACGTCTGGGCGGCAACCCGATAGGACACCAGTCCAGCGGCACAGGTCTTCGGCGGTGCTCCACAGCTGCCCCGCGGGGGCCAGGCCGCGACAGTCCACGGCTGGCTCCTGCACCACGCCGTCCAGGTAGGGCTCTACCGCATAGCCACGGGCCGCCGGCTCCTCGGGTTGGCCCCGGGTTCGCGCCAGCCCCAGGGGCTGGAGGATGCCCTCCTGGACGTACTCCTCCCAACTGGTGTCATGCATCTGGGCAACCATCTCGCCGAGCAGAGCGAACCCGAGGTTCGAGTAGTGAAACCAGCTCCGCTGGGGGTAGAGGCGCTGGGCTTGGGCTGCGGCCTGCAGCAACTGGTGGCGCTCGGGGAACTGAAGCGTCTCCCAGACTGCCCCCGCCGGCTCTCGCTGCAGACCGGATCCGTGGGTCAGCAGGTCGGCCAGCGAGATGTCCGGATACGGGGCATCAGGCCATCCTTGGCTGAGAGGGCCCTGTAGGTCGAGGCGTCCGTTGGCCACCAACTGCATGACCGCCGCTGCGGTCACGGTCTTGGTTATCGAGCCGATCCGGTACTGAACGTCAGGTCCGGCCGGCAATCCCTGATCAAGATCCGCCTGACCGATTCAGCTGTAATCGATCATTCGGCCCGCGTGGGCCACCGCCACCACTAGACTGGGTAACCGCCGCGCCGCCTGGGTGGACGCGGTCAGACTCCGAATCAGCTCAGACGCTCGGGCCGAGATCTCCACCGAGCCCAAGACTACAGATCGTGGTGGGACCCAGCTCGGCTGAGGGTCAGACAGGGGGCAGGAGGAGTCGCTCACCTGGCGTGATGTTGGCCCCATCCAGGTGGTTGGCAGACTCGATGGCGCCGATCGCGTCCCGCGGATCCGCCTGGGGATAGCGAGCGACAGCGATTCCCCAGAGTGTCTGCCCGGGCCGGACCACCAGCGCGGGACCCCTTGCCCCCGCAGTGCCGAGCACGACTTGCGTCATCACCGCCCCCAACAAGGCGGTCAGGACGGCGACCTTCAGGAGCAGTAGCCAGGACCGACCAGCACGGCGCCGCGACGACCTGGGCGACCTGCTGGAGCGGACTCCAGGGTCCTTCGCCGTTGGGATAGCGAACATCGGTTCGTACTTTACAGAACACCTGTTCGCCTGTCAAGGGTCACGCCATCTCGCCTTCGAGTCCCCTACCCCGCTGGAGAACAGCCAAGCGGAGCGCCCTGGGCGAACAGCCGTTTGCATCCTAGTGCGTTCGGTGCTACCATCGACACCGATCATTTGTTCTGGGCCTAGCCGAGGTTCGGCCCGCCAGCCCGAAGGGAGCTTCAAGATGACGGAAGGCCTCCACCCTCGGCAACAAGAAATCGTCGAGTACCTCCGCACGAGGAGCCGGGACGGAGGGTACCCCCCATCGGTCCGCGAGATCGGGCGAGCGGTGGGGCTGAGCTCCAGCTCCACGGTGCAGAACCACTTGAATGTGCTGGAGAAAAAGGGGCTCATCCGGCGCGACCCAACTAAGTCGCGAACGGTTCTGCTGACGGTCACACCCGAGCCGAGCCGAGGCTCAAACGGTGCCTTCTGGCTTCCCCTGGTCGGCCAGGTCGCAGCCGGGGAGCCCCTGCTGGCCGAGCAGAATATCGAAGACCGCCTCGCTATTGGCCCGGAGATCGCCGGCGGCGATGACTCCTTTCTGCTCCGGGTCAGGGGCGAGAGCATGCGCGACGATGGCATCCTCGACGGCGACCTCGTGGTCGTGAAGCCGAGCACCGATGTCGAAAATGGCTCCGTCGCAGTGGTCCGCTTGGAGAGTGACGCGACCGGGGAGAGTGAGGTCACCGTCAAACGGCTCTACCGGGAGGAAGGGCATGTGCGGCTCCAGCCAGCCAACGATGCCTTCAGGCCGCTCATCGTTGCCGACGCTCACATCGAGGGCAAGGTCGTCGCGGTGATCCGGCTACTCCACCAGTAGCCGAGGCGGATCAATCGCCTGGGTCGCCCTCGCCATTCTCGGCGGTCAGTCGATTCGCCAACCCCTCAGGGAGACGGCCGCGGAGATGGACTCCGTCGCCGGCGAATTCCTCCCCCTCCACCACACCGTAGCGCCGCCAACGTGAGATCGCCTGCCAGTTGTCGTAAGGGATGACCGCCTCGACCGCCAGCATGTCGCGGGAAAGCGTGGTGGCGATGGCCCGCCGGAGCTGATCAAGCCCGGACCCCTCAGAGCCACTCACCAGCACCGCGGCCAGGTACGGCTCCGGGCAGAAGGTCTCCAGCCGCAGTCGACTCTCCGGCGAACAGAGATCAATCTTGGTGATCGCGAGCAGCATCGGCCGGTCCCCCAGGTCCAGCTGACGCAGGGTTTCGTGGACTGTTTCCAGACGGGTTTCGGAGCCGGCATGGCTGGCGTCCAGAACGTGGATCAGGAGGTCCGCCTCCCCTACCTCCTCCAGGGTGGCATGGAAAGCAGCGACCAGTTCGTGGGGAAGCTTCTGGATGAAGCCCACCGTGTCCACCAATAGGCAGGGCTGCCCGAACGGAAGCCTGACCGCCCGCGTGGTCGGGTCTAGGGTGGCAAAGAGTTGATTCTCGGCGAGCGCCCCCCCGGCCGTCAGGGCGTTGAGCAGGGTCGACTTGCCGGCGTTGGTGTAACCAACCAGGGCGGCGGTCGGGAAGGTCCGCCGGCGCCGGCCCTCGCGATGCAGGGCACGTTCCTCGTGCAGGGCGGTGAGCTCCTTGTGCAGTGTGCGCAAGCGATTCCGTATCCGGCGGCGGTCGGTCTCCAGCTTTTGCTCTCCGGGTCCTCTGGTGCCAATCCCGCCGCCCAGCCGGGACAGACCGCTCGGGCCGGTTAGGCGAGGCAGGAGGTGCTGCAACTGGGCGACCTCTACCTGAATCCGACCCTCCCGAGAGCGTGCGTGCTGAGCAAAGATGTCCAGAATCAGGCCGGTTCGATCGACGACCGGGATGCCCAGCTCCGCCTCCAGGTTGCGCTGCTGCCGGGGGGAGAGGTCGTCATTCGTGATCAGCAGGCCGAAGTCGAGGCTCTCCCGGAGCCCACCCACTTCGGCCACCTTGCCCTTCCCAAAGAAGAGAGTGGGGTCGACCTGGGCCCTTCTCTGGACGTCCGACCCCACCACGGTGGCGCCTGCGGTGCGGGCCAGGTCACCCAGCTCGTCCATCTCCAGCTCAACGTGCCCGAGGGAACGCTCGGATGAAGCCCAGCCGAGCAGGAAGGCGCGCTCCCGCTCACGCTGCATGGACTCGTCGAAGACTCTCATGACTCCCTCAGGGGTTGGCCGCCGCCAGCACGGCCCGGATTAGCGTCGCGATCGCGGCGGAGCCCGCTCCGGCGTCGATCCAAACCAGGTCCGGCTCGCTCCGCAGCCAGGTCATCTGCGCCTTGGCATAACGCCGGGTTCGGACCACGACCCGCTCGACTGCCTCGTCCCACTCACAGGCTCCGCGCGCCCAGTCGACGACTTCAGCGTACCCGATCGCTGACCGAGAGAGCAGCTCGGCGGAGTAGCCCGCTGCGAGCAGCCTCTCCACCTCCTCCCGGAGCGGCTCGCCGACCAGCCTCGCCGAGCGTTGCTCGATTCGGCTGCGGAGCACGGGTGGACTCACCCAGCATCCTAATTTCAGGGCGCGCCACCGGGGGGCGCGCCGGCCGGCCCGCGCCCCGGCTCGGGCCAGCTCGACCGCGCGCGCCAAGCGCCGGGGATTTTGCAGATCCAGAGTTGCAGCTCCAGAGCTGTGTAGCTGCTGAAGCTCAGCCCGGAGGGCGGCGGCACCAACCCGCTCCCGAGTGAGTCCTGGACGCGAGGCGACCCGCTCGGGATTAGGGGCAACCGCCCCGAAGTCGAAACCAGCTAGCAGGGCTCGGATGTAGAGACCAGTGCCGCCCACCACAATCGCGGTTCGACCTCGGCCGGCGACCTCCTCCACCGCGGAGCTGGCCAGCAACCGATACTCCGCGACCGAGAAGGAACCGCCGAGGTGAGCCCAGTCGAGCCCGTGGCAGGCTACGCCCTTCAGTTCCCCAGGAGTCGGTTTGCACACGCCGATAGCCAACTCCGCGATCGCCTGCCGGGAGTCACCGTTGACGAGCTCGGCGCCGAGCTCCTGAGCCAGCCCCACCGCGAGCGTGGTCTTCCCCGACGCCGTAGGACCCATTACGGCCAGGACCCGCGGTCGGACCCCGAGCCTCGGACGCCCGACAGTGCTGGACATCAGCGCCTCCGAAATGCCGAAAGTAGCTCCGCCCCGGAGAGCATCAGCAGGGCTGGCCGTCCGTGGGGACATGTGATCCCCCCCGGCGTTTGGGAGAGATCCCTCAGCAGCGCCTCAGCCTCCTCGCGGGTGACCTCGTCGCCGAAGCGAAGCGCACTGTGGCACGCCACCGAAGCGGCCAGCCGGTGACGCCGAAAGGCTTCCCCGGTCCCTCCGTCCGGAGGCTCGGGGAGGACCTCTTCGAGAAGCCGATCCAACTCCGAAAGCCGGGTCCCAAGCGGGACCGCGGAACACCTCAATGTCGCCGCTCCGAAGAGCTCAAGGTCAAACCCGGCCCGCTCCAGCAGCGCGTGCGCCCCGGCCAGTCCGGCCACCAGCTCGGGAGCAACCTCTAGGAGGATCGGGGTGAGCAGACCCTGGCTCGGACTGGGTTGGGACTCCGCGCCACTCTCGAAGTCCGCCAGCACCCGGGCGTAGAGCACCTTCTCGTGGGCGGCGTGCTGGTCCAGGAGCCCCAGGCCGGTCTCGGTCTCCACCACCAGGTAGCGGTTGTGAGCCTGACCCAGGTAGCGCCACCGGGCAGCGCCGGAGAGTGCGTCCGCGCCATCTGGCTTCGGCAATTGCTCGGCGAGCAGTGGGCTGGACTGCCCTACCCGGAAGTTGGTGGGAGCCGTGAGACCTGACCATCCGGAGTCCGCGGGTAGGTCGGCACCGCGAGTGGTGGGGACGGCGAGCGCGGCCGGGCCGAGCTCGCGCAGAGCCCCCCAGCAGGCCCGCTGGACCGCCTCAAAGATGGCGCCCTCGTCCCGGAAGCGCACCTCCCGCTTAGTCGGATGCACATTCACGTCGACCAGGCCGGGGTCGCAACGGATATCCAGGATGGCCAGCGGGTGGCGACCGACTTCCAGCAAACCTCGATACGCCGCCTCGACCGCCGCGGTCAGGGATCGCTGCTGGACCCGGCGCCCGTTCACCATCAGAATGAGGCGGTTGCGGGTGGGGTGGGCCGCGCTCGGGTGACCCAGCACCCCAACCACCAGCACCCCACCGGTGTTCCGCTCGACGGGGACTAACTTAGAGGCGACTCCCCGGCCCAGGACTGACGCCGCCGCCTCGGCCAGACCCCCCTGCCCCGAGGTCCCCAGCGCCTTCCGACCGCCTAGGCGGACTTCGAAGCGAACATCGGGTCTGGCCAGCGCCGCCTCCGACACCACCCGTAGGCAGGCAGCCGACTCCGAGCGCGCTGTCCGCAGGAAGGCTCGACGGGCCGGGGTGTTGCCGAAGAGCTCGCGGACCTCGACGCTGGTTCCTGGCGCGGCGGCGACCGGTCGCACCGGGCTGAGCCGTTCTTCTCCACTCTCGATCATGGCGCCGGCGAGCTCGTCTGATTCTCGGGAGACGACCACCACCCGGGCCACCGCAGCCACGCTCGCGAGCGCCTCACCGCGAAACCCGTATGTGGAGATCGTGGTGAGATCGGCAATCGCGGTGAGCTTGCTGGTGGCGTGGCGCATCAGGGCGAGCAGCAGCTGGGAGGCGGGGATGCCCTGGCCATCGTCCACCACCCGAATCAGGTCACGTCCCCCATTCTCGATGTCGACGCTGATCCGGGTCGCGGCGGCGTCAAGACTGTTCTCCACGAGCTCCTTGACGACCGAGGCGGGATTCTCCACCACCTCGCCGGCGGCGATGGCGTTGGCCACTTCCTGGGGAAGCTGCTGAATCCCTGCCCAACGGCCCACGCGAGCGGGTTCCGGCGGGCTCAGTTCCTCTCCCCCGCCTGCCGCTGCCACTGGGCGATCTTCTGGAGTGCCTCTAGGGGGGTCATGCCGTCGAGCTCAAGTCCCTCCAGCTCCAGGATGACCGGATGCGGAGCACTGAGCGGAAGCGATAGCTGGTTTTCGGTCTGGGAAGCGGGAGCCAGAGGGCGGTCGGCCTCTCGCCCGGCCAGCAATTGGGCGGCTCGATCCAGTACCCGGCTCGGCAGCCCCGCCAGCTGGGCCACGTTGATGCCGTACGACCGGTCCGCCCCGCCGGCGACGATCCGATGCAGGAAGGTGATCCGCGGCTCACCCCCGACCTCCGTCTCCACCACCTCGACACGGACGTTGCGCATCGCCGGCAGCGTTTGCTCGAGCCTCGTGAGTTCATGAAAGTGGGTGGCGAAGAGAACCCGGCGGGCCATTCCGGGCTGGTCGTGCAGGTACTCCAGAATGGCCTGGGCGATGCTCATTCCGTCATAGGTGCTGGTGCCCCGGCCGACCTCGTCCAGTATCAGCAGGCTCCGAGCCGACGACTGAGCCAGAATCTGCGCCATCTCCTCCATCTCGACCATGAACGTGCTCCTGCCGGCCGCGATGTCGTCCTGGGCACCGATCCGGGTGAAAATCCGGTCGACCAGTCCCCATCGGGCGCTGCGGCACGGCACCATCGAGCCGACCTGCCCGAGCAGGCAGATCAGCGCCGCCTGGCGCAGGAAGGTCGACTTCCCCGCCATGTTCGGGCCGGTCACCACCCAGATCCGCTCAGCTTCGCCATCCATGGTGACGTCGTTGGGGACGAACCGGCCCACCTCCAAACTGGCCTCGACCAGGGGATGGCGACCGTCCCTCAGCTCCAGGCTCAGCCCGTCATCTATCGTGGGCATCACCCAGCCCTGCTCCCCCCCGAGCTCGGCGAGTCCCTGGAGCGCGTCCAGGTCGGCCAGCGCCGAAGCCGCCTGGGCCAGCGGCGCGGCCTGTTCGGTGACGGCCTGGATAAGGCCGTCGAGGCACTCCAGCTCACGCCGCAACCCCGCCTCGCGGGCGCTCAGGACGATGTTCTCTTGCTCGCGCAGCTCCGGGGTCACGTAGCGCTCAGCACCGACCAGGGTCTGGCGCCGGACATACTCGGGCGGAATTGGCTCTCGCCCGGAGCGGCGCAACTCGATGTAGTACCCGAAGACGCGGTTGTAGCCCACCCGAAGGGAGCGGATTCCGGTGCGCTCCCGCTCCGACTCCTCCAACGTGGAGAGATATTCTCTGGCCCCACTGCTCGCCCGGTGGACCTGGTCCAGCTGAGCGTCGAACCCCGCGCGAATGAACCCACCGTCTCGGGCCTGAGCCGGAGGCTCCTCGACCAGGGCCCGGCTCAGCAACCCGGCCAGCTCCCCGGCCGGGGCCGCCAGGTCGGTACGCAGTGCTCGCAGGCGTTCCGATTGGGTCGCGCCCAGCACATCAACCAGCCCGGGCAGCCGATGCAGGGTCAGCGCCAGCGCATCTAAGTCACGGGGCGTGGCCAGTTGGTGCACGCACCGGCCCAGCAGACGTTCCAGATCCCGGCACCGGCGCAACTCGGCTCGCAGGGCAACCCGGCACGAGCTGGAAAGTGCCAGTTCGGCTACCGCCGTCTGCCGCTCGAGGAGATCCGGAAGCAGGGTGAGCGGCTCCTGGATCCAGCTCCGCAGTCGGCGGGCCCCGAGGGGAGTCAGGGTGCGATCGACCAGTCGGAAGAGGGACTGGCCGCCGCCTGGAGCTTCGATCAGCTCCAGGTTCCGACGGGTTGCGGCGTCCAAGGCCATGGTGGCTCCCGCCGTTCGCCAGGAAACTCTGAGAAAGGCCGGGTCCAGGGCCAAGGCACTCTCCTGGCAATACCCGACCAGCGCCGACAGCGCACCCAGAGCGAGCCCGCGCCCGTCCGGATCAAACGAGTCCGGCGCGGCCCCACCCCACGCGGTGATCAGGTCCTGACCGCGCTCCGGACGGAACTCGACGATGGGTCGATAAGAGACGGCGCCGGTGGCGGGAGCGAAGCTCGGCCTCGGTGAGTCTTCGGGAAGGAGGAGTTCGGCCGTCTCCAGCGCCGCCAGCTGATGGCCGACGCGCGGAGAAGTGATCGGTCCGACTACCTCGGCGAGCTGGCAGCCCCCGGTACTTACATCGAGCGCGGCCAGCCCGACCCATCCGCCCCGGGCCTGCAGGGCCACACACCGCGCCGTGGTCCCGGGGGCGAGGAAACTCTCCTCCACCAGCGTCCCGGCGGTCAGCACCCGCACCACCCGCCTGGGCACGAGCTTACCCGGGCGAGCGACCTCGACCTGGTCGCAGACGGCCACCTTGATACCGGCGTCGAGGAGCTTGCGAGCATATTGCGCGACGCTCTGGTGGGGTACCCCGCACATGGGGATGCGCCCCCCCTTCCCGAACGGTCTCGAGGTCAGTGTCACCCCCAGAATGGGGGCCGCCCGCCCGGCGTCTTCGCCGAAGATCTCGAAGAAGTCGCCCATCCGAAACAGCACCAGACAGTCGGGGTGGGAACTTTGGGCGGCTCGGTACTGGCGCACCGCCGGCGTCTCGGCAGCCTCCCCTCGCCGCCTCGCCGCCGGGCTCAAGGCGCCCGGGGGGGTCAAGCGGCCACGAGCTGCCAGGCGGTGGCGGACGTCACCCGCGCCTTCACCGTCTCCCCGGGCCGGGCCGGGCCGGGCAGCCAGGCCACCCGGTTCTGGCGGGTTCTGCCATAGGCCCGCCCGTCTTCGCCAGTCCCCTCGACCAAGACTTCGATCTCCGCCCCGATCAAGGACCGGTTCCGCTCCTCACTGATACGCCTCTGCAGCGCCAGCACCGCCTGCAGGCGCTCCTTCTTGGTAGCTAGAGGAACATCGTCGGCGCGGCGGTAGGCTGCCGTTCCTGGCCTGGGCGAATAGGCCTGCACATGAACAGTGTCGAATCGCACCTGGGCGAGCATGTCGAGCGTGGCCGCGAACTCCGGATCGGTCTCGCCGCAGAAGCCCACGATCACGTCAGTACTGAGTGAGATCCCGGGTACCCGCGCTCGGGCCCGCTCCAGCACCCCGAGATATTCGCTGACCGAGTACTCGCGTTTCATCCGGGAGAGACAGGAGTCACTCCCGGACTGAACTGGTAGGTGGAACTGCTCGCAGGCGGTGGCCAGTTCGCCGATTGCGTCGAGGAGCCTCTCCGAGGCATTTCGGGGATGGGAGGTTAGGAAGCGAAGGCGCTGTAGTCCGGGGACCTTGTCCACCCTGGCCATGAGCTCGGGAAGTCCCGAACCGTCGGCGGGGCTGACGTAGGAATTCACATTTTGTCCCAGCAAAGTGAGTTCCACCACTCCCCGCTCGACCAAAGCCCGGGCCTCGTTCTCGATCTGATCGGCGGGCCGACTCGCTTCCCTGCCCCGCACGAAAGGCACGATGCAATAGGTGCACATCTCGTTGCAGCCGAGGATAACCGGGAGATAGGCGAAGAGGCGGTCCGACGCGGGCAGGGGAACCGGGCCTTCGAGGGTGCCCTGGTAGAGATCGCGCAAGCGGGCGAAGAAGCCGTCGGGGTCGCGCATGTCGAACACGTAGTCGAGATGACGAAACCGCCGCAGCAGCCCGCCGCCGTGCTCCCCCACCATGCAGCCGGTGAGGGCCACTGCTCTCCCCGGGCGAGCGCTCTTCCAGATCGCCAGCTCGCCCAGTCGGCTGCTGGCGCGGTCCTCAGCGTGCTGCCGCACGGCGCACGTTATGAGGACCGCCAGGTCCGCGTTTTCGAGTTCGACACCAGGCACCATCCCGAGTTCCGCAAACTGCTCGGCGAGGCTGTCGGCATCGGCGCTGTTCATCTGGCAGCCAACCTGCCAGATATTCACCCGCGGGGCCCGGTCCCCGCTCACCGCGATTGGGGTGCGGTGGGGACGAGCCTCAAGCAGAGGGATGGGGCTGAATACCGACCGGGGCCCCGCTGAGCCCGTCAGCGGACCTCCACGACGAGACGGATACCGGTCCGCTCCTCGCCGTCGATCGCGATGTCAATGAAGGAGGGGATGCAAACCAAGTCCAGTCCTCCGGGGGCGACGTACCCTCGCGAGATGGCTATCGCCTTGACGGCCTGGTTGATCGCCCCCGCCCCGATCGCCTGGATCTCGACCCGATGTTGGGTTCTGACCACGCCAGCAATCGCCCCTGCAACCCGCACGGGCTGCGAGGTGGCAGAGACCTTGAGTACTTCCACGGGGGTGGTGGCGCTCCCGCCGGTGGGCGACGTAGGAATTGACAAGTTGTCCAAGGTTCTGAGGTGTGTTGCGGATTCTACGGCTAAAAAGGTAGCGGAGGGCCCCCGGGCGGCCAGGAAGCCGGATTCGGGCGCCACCTCAGCCGACCGACGAAGCTGACGCTCAGGCAGACCAGCACCGCCGCCACGGCCATGATGAGCATGAAATCCCCCTCCGGCAACCGGGAGGCTCCCACCGTCGCCGCCAGGGCCCCCATGGCCCTCCCCAGGCACATGAACCAGAGCGCGGCTCCCATTGCCTGGCCAACACCGTCGCTGGGCGTCTTGGTCTGAATACGATTGAACCCCCAGACCTCCTGGAGAGCGCCGCTTCCAGCAAACACGACCAGGGCGACCACCACCAGGCCGACGCCGAAGATGACGCCCACGGCAGCCGCGACCACCAGATGGATGTAGCCAATCAGGACCACGCTCTTGCGGCGCACCTGGGGTAGCCGGAGAGCGACGCCGCTGGCCAGGATCGACGCGGCTCCGACCAGGACGTACATCAGTCCAACCTGGTTGGTGTGGGCATGGAAGATGTAGCGCGCAAGAGGCACGAAGTAGACCTGGATCACACTCGCCAACGCAGCTCCCAAAGCTGCCTGGAAGGCGAAAAGCCTCGTCGTGGGCTCGAATAGGAGCAGCTCGAAGCCCCGCCGCAGGGTGGGCCAAACCGGCTGCCGCGTGTAGGCGCGGCGTACCCAGGGAGCCGGTTGGGCTCCGACCAGTCCCATGAGCCCGGCCGCCACCAGGAACGTCGCACCGTCAACAGCGACCAGCATCGAAGGAGGTATGAGGAACAGCAACAGGGCTCCCACGGCGGGCGCCATCACCAGGGCCGACTCGGAGACGACCGACAAAAGGCTGCTTCCGGCTGGCACGAGCTCGGGCGCGAGCAGCATCGCGACGAGCCGGCCCCTTCCCGGGTCGTAAAGGGCCGACGCAGAACGGCTCAGGGCGACCGCAGCCAGAACGGCGAACAGCACATGGCCCTGGGCACCGGCGATAGTCAGCGCCGCGAGACCTGCCCTTACGGTGTCCAGAGTGACAAGTCGTCGGCGGCGATCGCCGCGATCCCCGAGCCGGCCCCCGATCGGCAGAAGCACTAGGAGCGGAGCCGACTGAGCGACGAACAGCAGCCCGACACCAACCTCCCCGCCGAGTCGGTAGCAGATGATGACGAGCGCGGGAAGGGTCAGGAAGTCCCCGTACCAGGAAAGCAGCGCTCCCAGCCACATCGCTCGGAACCGCGGGACCCCGAGGGGCGCTCTCCACCCGGGTCGGGTATCCGCCACGGATAATCCTCCACCCTTCCGCAAAGTGGTCGACCAGAATCGTGCGCAACCCGGATCGGTCCACCGGGGGCCGCAGCCAGGAGGAATAGGGCGCCGCCAAGCCAGCCCGTCCACCTTAGACGTCCTCGCCTCAGCTGGATGTTACGGCTTCGTCACTTGGAAGTAAGCCGGCTGCGACACAGCCCCGGCGCGGGGTATGGTCGCAACGAAGGGTTTCTGCGAGGGTCCGGTCCTAGCAAGGAACGCAATAGACGTCGTAGGAGAGCACAAACCATGAGCACGTGGGACCTTTACGAGTGGCGCTGAGCGCCTGATTCGCTCCGAGGGCAGATCAGACGCCCTCAGACCACCGATCAAAGAGAGAGCAGTTCCTCCGTGGGCTGCTCTCTCTTGTTAGATACGGCCATCAACTCAGCATCGGTAATTCGCTCGAAGGCTCCCACAGCGACGGGGTCGAATTGGGTGCCTGAGCAGCGCCTAACTTCTGCGCGGGCAGCGGGCATGGACATGGCGGCGCGATACGGCCGGTCCGAGATCATGGCGTCAAACGCGTCCGCTATGGTGAAGACCCGGGCCGCCAGCGGCACAGCATCTCCGGCCAGGCCGTTCGGGTATCCGTTTCCGTCGTAGCGCTCGTGGTGGGCCAGGATGACTTCACGAGCCTTCTCAAGCTGTCGTACGTCGGCGACCAGCAGCGCCCCGAGCTGGGGGTGGGTCCGCATCACCTTCCATTCCTCCTCGGTCAAGGGACCTGGCTTGTGCAGAATCGCGTCCGGGACCCCGATCTTGCCGATGTCGTGCAGCAGCGCCCCGTGGCACAGGCGCAGCAACTCTTCGTCGGAGAATTTCAGGTATCGGCCCATCATCAACGAGTACTCCACCACCCGCCGACAGTGTCCCTCGGTATCGCTGTCCCTGAGGTCAATGGCTTTGGATAGGCTCACCAGGGTTGCGTTGAATCCACTTTGAGCTTCCAGGGCGCGTGCCTGCTGCGCCCGCATCCACCGATTGGTGGCGGTCTGGACAATCGCGACCGGCGCGGCCAGGGTGAGCAACCCGCCGATCGGTTGCAGCCAGAGACTCGCCGCGAACACGCCGAGCCCGGTCAATCCATACCCGAGGTAATAGGGCATTACGTCGACGACGTTGCGAAGGAAGGCGCGGTACCCAAAGTCCCGCAAGCCCTGGTCCGCGACCAGGACCAGACCAAGTAGAAATTGATTCGCCAACCAGGCCGCAAGACCCCCGATGGCACCCGCGATCAGCAACCACCCAATGGTGAGGTCGGCGCGGTCTGCAAGATCCATGAAGGCCCAGTACGCGGCCGCGTACACCAGCAGACTCATGGCGCTGTTGAAAAGCGTCTTGATGCTGAAATCGCGGCGGAACACGAGGCTGGTCACCAGCGAGGCCAGGCTCGACGCAGCAGCCGCCGGTAGCCCGAGGAGAAAGACGGCGCCGATGCTCGCGTAAGCCTTGGCGCTGAAATGCATGGTCGCTCGCCCGATCTTCAGGCCCACTCCTCCGCGGGTTTCCAGCAGGGCGACGAGCCCGAAGACTACGGCGAGATCCCTCCAATCGAAGGGCGGGTGGATGTACACGACCCCGACCGCGGCCGCCGCCGCGGTCGTGCTCGCGACGACGGCAAACACCTGCCACGGCCGCCCTGCTCCCGCCGATCCCTTGGCAACCTCGGGAGCTGCCCGCGCCGCGGCGCCGACTCCAGGCCGTCCTTTTGCCCTCTCCGACTTGGGTGCGGCGACGGCGCCGCTGGGGACTGACCGGCTACTCATGGTCCAACGAACCCGCGACTGCCGACCAACCATCGCCCCTCGAGGCCGGCGCGTGCGGCATCCAGACAGCCTTCCTCCGCACCACGAGTCGCGCCATTAAATCCCTCACCAGATGGTCGTCCCTTCCAACGGACCAGCGCAGTCTAGCCCGCCATATCTGAGTTCAGGGGGAGATCAGGGGCATTGCGGCACGGTTGTGACAGATTCGGGACAGATGTCCCGGGTTACTCAGCCGAGCTACTTGGCGTAATCGACGGACCGGGTCTCCCGGACGACGGTGACCTTGATGGTTCCTGGGTAGCTCATCTCTCCCTCGATGCGCCTGGCCACGTCGCGGGCCAACACCACCGCGGCGTCATCATTGACTCGGTCCGGTTTGACCATGATCCGAACCTCACGGCCCGCCTGGATGGCAAATGACCGCTCCACTCCCTCGAACGCGTTGGCGATCTCCTCCAGCTTCTCCAGCCGTTTTATGTAGCTGGCTAACGTCTCCCGACGAGCGCCCGGCCGGGAGGCAGAAATAGCATCGGCGCTGAGCACGACGAAGGCCATGATGGTGGTCGGCTCGATGTCGTAGTGATGGCACTGGACCGCGCTGATCACCTCGGGGTGCCGCCCCAGGCGGCGCAGGATCTCGCCCCCGATGATCGCGTGCGACCCCTCGACCTCGTGGTCCACCGCCTTGCCGATGTCATGGAACATGCCCGCCTCCTTGGCGAGGTGCTCATCGGCGCCGATCTCGGCGGCGATCATGCCGGAGAGATAGGCGACCTCCTTGACATGGGCGAGTACGTTCTGGCCGTAGCTGTAGCGGAATCGGAGCGTGCCAACCAGCTTGACCAGCTCCGGATGCACCCCCTGCAGCCCGAGCTCGAAGAGCGCCTGCTGTCCTTCCTCGACGATCCGCCCGGTGACCTCCTCCCGCGATTTGATCACCACTTCCTCGATCCGGGTGGGATGAATCCGCCCGTCGCTGAGAAGCTTGTTGAGGGTCACCCGGGCAACCTCCCGGCGCACCGGATCGAAGCCGCTGAGCACCACGGTCTCCGGGGTGTCGTCGATGATCAAGTCCACCCCGAGGGCGGCCTCCAGAGCCCGAATGTTCCGACCCTCCCGGCCAATGATCCGCCCCTTCACCTCGTCGTTGGGTAGCGGCACCACGGATACTGAGGTCTCTCCGGTTTGGTCCGCGGCATGGCGCTGGATGGTGGTAACCAGGACCTCCCGGGAGCGCTCGTCTGCCTCGGCCTTGGCGGCAGCCACCGAGTGGCGGATAAGATCCGCCTTCTCGGAAACCAGCTCACGGTCGATCGTTTGCAGGATCTCTTGACGGGCATCGTCTCGGGTCAGCCCCGCGACCCTCTCCAGCTCCCGCGATTGCGCATCGCGGAGTCCGGCCAGCTCACCCCGGGAGAGCTCCAGCTGCGAGCGTTCAGCGGCCAGAGCGTCGCTTCGCTGCAGCAGATCCTGCTGCTGCCGGTCCAACTGCTCCTCCCGCTGGACGATCCGCTGCTCCAGGCGGGACACCTCGGTTCGTCGCTCCCGGAGTTCCTCCTCCAGCTCGGAGCGAACTCGCAGCGCCTCCGCCTTGGCCTCGAGGCCAACCGCCTTGCGGTCGGCCTCGATCGCGGCTCGAGATGCCGCCAGCTCGTCCTGACCCTTCGTCCCCCGCCGGGAAGCCATCAGCCCGAAGGCGATCCCGCCCACCGCGAGCACGGCTAGTACGACCAGCAACACGACCTGTGCTGCACCCATGGTCCAGACCTCGCAGTGCCGAGCGAGGGACTAGCGCCAGCCCCTCCCCGACCTCAACCCCTCACGAAGCCGGAGGAGTAGGAAATTAATTGGAAACGGGACCGATTCTATCGCGAACTCAAGAGCGCCCGGCGTCCCTCAGGCCGGCGTTGCTGATACCGGGGTGGGACTCAGGCCAGCGCGGCTTCTGGCTCGGAGGCCGGGTCATCCAGAGCGACGGGCGCCGTCACCGGCTCTCCGATGACCGCCTGGCGCACCTTGTTGGCGATCTCCTGGGTGAGCTCGGCATTGCCCCGAAGCAGATCGCGGACGTTGTCCCGCCCCTGCCCCAGCCGCATCTCGCCGTAGCTGAACCAGGCTCCACTCTTGTCCACGATTCCGGACTCGATTGCCCCATCGAGAACGCTTCCCTCGTAGGAGATTCCTTCGTTGTAGAGGAGATCGAGCTCGGCGAAACGGAAGGGTGCGGCCACCTTGTTCTTGACGACCCGCACCCTGACTCGGCCGCCCACCACGTCCAACCCTTGCTTGAGCGAGTCGATCTTGCGGATGTCCAGCCGGACTGAGGCGTAGAACTTGAGCGCCCGTCCCCCGCTGGTGACCTCTGGATTGCCAAACATGACCCCGACCTTCTCGCGCAGCTGGTTTATGAAGATGACTACGCAGTTGGACCGGCTGATGGCCCCGGTCAACTTGCGCATCGCTTGAGACATCAAGCGGGCCTGAAGTCCGACGTGGCTGTCGCCCATCTCTCCGTCGATCTCGGCCTTGGGCACCAGGGCGGCCACAGAGTCGACCACCACCACGTCCACCGCCTGACTGCGAACCAGAACTTCGACGATCTCCAGGGCCTGCTCGCCAGTATCAGGCTGCGAGATCAGCAGATCATCGGTGTTGACCCCGATCCGAGCCGCATAGGCGGGGTCGAGCGCGTGCTCGGCATCGATGAAGGCGGCCACTCCGCCGGCCTTCTGAGCTTCCGCGACGATGTGCAGGCTCAGGCTGGTCTTGCCGGACGATTCGGGGCCGAAGATCTCCACGATGCGCCCCCGCGGAATCCCCCCGACCCCCAGCGCCAGGTCCAAGGTGAGCGCGCCCGTGGAGATGACCTCGATGCCCTTGGCGCCGGAGCCGTCCCCGAGACGCATGATTGCGCCCTTCCCGTAGCTCCGCTCGATCTGGGTGAGCGCTGCCCCCAGCGCCCTTTCCTTCTCAGTGGCCACGCGCGCAAGCTCCTTGGCGTCGCGGTTTGCCGGGCCGCTCAGAGGGCGACCGGTGACCTCGAGTGTAGCGCTCATGTGGGTGACCTCCGGGTGTATCGCTGGGGGTGGAGCACGGGCTATTTCGGTCCCAGGACGACTGCGGTTGGTTGCAGAACAGTTGTTCGCTATTGTAGCTGGTCCGGCCCCGCTTTGGAAGGTCCGGCGCAACGCCCGGCGCGGGGCTGCAGCCGGTCACCGGAGAGCTTCCAACAGGAGTCCCAGGGCAGTCCGGACGACATTCACTCGGTTGCGGTGGCGGCCCTGGTCATCATCCAGCCGGCGCACCCTGGCCCCCTCGGCGGTGGCCACCGCCACCCAGGCCAGGCCGGCAGGCTTGGCCTCCGAGGCACCCGGGCCGGAGACGCCGGTGGTGGCGATTCCCCAATCGGCCTGGAAGCGGAGTCTGACTCCCTCGGCCATCGCCTCGGCCACCTCCTGGCTCACTGCGCCGTGGGCCGCCAGTGAGGACTCGGTAACGCCCAACGCCTGATGCTTGAGACTGTTGGCGTAGGCGACTACCCCACCCCGGAACGACCTGGAGCTGCCCGGGACCGCGGTCAGGGCGGCCGCCAGCAGACCCCCGGTGCAGGACTCGGCGGTGGCCAAGGTCTGAATCGGGTCGTGGCCGGCCCGCTCGATTACCAACCTGGCTTCGGGGAACGCCAGCTCCAGATCGCCGAGGTCGGAAGTAGTCACCGCCAGCCGAGCAGGCCGCGAAACCGCCAGAGGTAGATCCCCCCACTCCAGAGCGTGAAGGCCACGGCGACCGCTACGAGCCAGCCTCCGTACGGTCTGAGCCCGGCGTACGGCGCTTGCAAGATGAGGGCGACGACCATCGCGTCCTGGGTGAGCGTCTTGAGCTTGGCCACGCGATTGGCGCTGATGGAAACGCCCACCCGACTTCCCTTGGTTCGCAGGATCACCACCGCCACCTCGCGGGCCACGATGACGAAACCGGCCCAGGCCGGGAGCACTCCCTCGCTGACGAGTGGGAAGAGGGCCGCAATCACGAGCAGCTTGTCGGCCAGAGGGTCCAGGAAGATCCCGAGGCTGCTCACCTCCTGGCGCCGTCGGGCCACCATTCCGTCCAAGCTGTCCGTCGCCGCCCCCAGAACGAAGAGTCCGGCGGCGATCTGGTGACTTCCGGCGAATCCCGCCTCCAGGCAGAAGAGGATCACAGGGATCAGCCCCAACCGGCTCAGCGTGATCAGGTTGGCGAAGCCCCGCCAGGTCGCTCCCAGCGGCTTCGCGGCCTCAGCCGAGGCCCGAGGGGGAGCGGCTGTCCCCCGCATCGTCATCGGTAGTTGGTGTACTGCAACGGTACCGAAAGGTCCAGCCCGCGCAGCTCCTGGATCACCGCCTGGAGGGCGTCTTTGTCCTTACTGGTGACTCGCAGCTCGTCACCTTGGATGCGAACCTGAACCTTCGGGTGGCCACCCTTGATGCGCTTGGTGAGGTCGCGGGCCGTCTCCTCGGCGATGCCTTTGCGAAGCTGAATCGTCTGGCGCACGTTGCCCTTGGCGGCGGGCTCAGGCAGGCCCGGGTCGAGGATCTTGAGCGACAGCTGGCGCCGCACGAGCTTGCTCTTCAGGACGTCCAAGATGGCGTCGGCGCGGCTCTCCGACGCCGCCAGTACCACGATCTCCTTCTCGTGCAGGTCGAGTTCGGCTGTGATGTCCTTGAAGTCGTAACGGGTCGCGATCTCACGCTTGGCCTGCTCGACCGCGTTGACCAACTCTTGGCGATCGAAATCCGAGACCACGTCGAACGAGTGCTCAGCGCTGGCCATCCGCCAAGCCTAGCGGCTACTCAGCGTCCTCGCTGGCGTCGAGCATCTGCTCCAGCTCGGCGAGATTCATCAGCACCTCGCGGGACTTACTCCCCTCGTAGGGGCCGACAACCCGGGCATCCGAGAGCTGGTCGATCAGACGGGCGGCCCTGGTGTAGCCCACGTTGAGCTTGCGCTGGAGCAGCGAGGCCGCTCCGCGCTGTTCCCCGATCACGATCCGGCCGGCCCTCTCGAAGAGCGGATCGCGGCGCAGGGCCGGATCCCCCTGGGTCGGAGCCAGCGCGGCAGCCTGGAGAATCTCCTCCTGGTAGCGAGGTCGCCCTTGAGCTTTCCACCAGCCAATCAACTGATCGAGCTCGCGGTCCGAAACGTACGCCCCCTGGAGGCGCACGGCCTTTCCCGCGTCGATCGGCAGATAGAGCATGTCGCCCCGGCCGAGGAGTTTCTCCGCCCCCATCTCATCCAGGATCACCCGGGAGTCGACGCCGCTGCTCACCGCGAAGGCGATGCGGGAGGGGATGTTGGCCTTGATCAGCCCGGTGATGATGTCGGCCGAGGGACGCTGGGTCGCCACGATCAGGTGGATCCCCACCGCCCGAGCCAGCTGGGCAATCCTGCAGATCAGATCTTCGATTTCGTTGGCGGCGACCATCATGAGATCGGCCAACTCGTCGATCACGATCACGATTTTGGGCAGCGGATGGAGCCCGAGCTGGGGCGCCCGCTCGTTGAAATTGGTGATGTTGCGCGCTCCGTGGCCCGCGAACAGCTTGTATCGCTGCTCCATCTCCATGACCGCCCAGCGCAGCGCTGCGACCGCTGGGTCGGCGTCAACCACGACCGGGACGAGCAGGTGAGGCAGTCCCGAGAAATTGCTCAGTTCCACCCGCTTGGGGTCGACCAAGATCAAGCGCAGATCGCGGGGAGTCGACTGCAGGAGCAGCCCGGCCAGGACCGCATTGATGCAGACGCTCTTCCCCGACCCAGTGGTGCCGGCGATCAGGAGGTGGGGCATGCCGGCGAGGTCGCCAAGCACTGGGTGACCGCTGACGTCGGCTCCCAGAGCCACCGCCAACTTGCTCTTCACGGCGTTGAAGGTGGGCGCCTGGACCACCTCTTTGAGCGTGACTAGCTGCGCCGCCTTGTTGGGGACCTCGATCCCGATCGCCGACTTGCCAGGGATCGGGGCCTGGATCCGAATCGGAGCCGCCAGCGCCATCGAGAGGTCGGGTTGATAGGCCAGCACCTTGCGGACCGCCACACCCGGGGCGGGCTGAAGCTCGTACTGGGTGACGGTGGGTCCCGCGTTGACCCCCATCACCTTGCACTGAACGCCGAAGTTGCCCAGGGTGGTCTCGATGGTCCGGATCCGGCTCCGGATCTCGTCCCGGAGCCGCTCCCGTTTTCCACTCGCGGAATCGAGCAGGTCGACGCTGGGCAGTGCCCAGACCGGTTCTGGCTCGTCGTCGAGCTCCTGCATCTCAGTCGCGATGGGCAGCGGCGCGACCGCCACCACGGGGGTGCCCTCGACCTCGACTGCCTCGGCAGCGGCGGCCTCCGCGATCGGATCCACCTCCACCTCGTCAAGCCCCTCAAAAATCCGCTGGAACGCCTCCGGGGCCAGCTCCTCTTCAGCGGCGCCGGGATCGGAGTGATCCCCCGGCAGGGGGGCGGCGCCGCCCAGCTGGGCCCGGGCTGCCGGGGCCAGACCGGCCCGTCCGGACGACCCCAGGGTGGGGGTGCCAGTAAATGCTTTGGAGGCGGCATCACCCATCCGATTCAATGCCAAGGCAGAGACCCTGGATGGATAGATCTCCAGTCCGATGATGAGCCCCGCCAGAGCTAGTCCGGCCAGTGCCACCAGGGTTGCCGGCGCGCCGATCAGGGAGCTCATCCGGGGACCGATGGCGGCCCCGAGCGCGCCCCCGCTCCCGGCATGAACCGTGGCTGCCATGGAAATCGCCGCGATCGCCGAGACCACCAGGGCGAGCAGCACCTGGCCGCCGCTCCGCTCCGAGGTTCGAGAAGCTAGCATGCCCAACCCCGCGGCCACCAGGGAAACGCCGATGATCCAGCCCCCGACCCCGACCCCGGCCCCGATCACATGGCCGAAGTCAAACGCGAGCTTGGCCTGAGGAAAGGCCAGGAGGATCATCCAGACCAAGCCGAACGCGATCGCGGAGATTCCGGCCAGCTCCCGTTGCTGACTCGACTTCAGGCGCAGCCCTGGACTGGCGGGGCGACCGGTTCGGGCGGTCGACGGCCGGCGCCGAGGGCGGGTCGCCCGCGGCTTCGGCGCCCGGCGCCGCTTCGTCTTCACCATCTATGAGAGCGTTGACATGGGTGGGATTGGATGGGTCTGAAGCGGTGTTGCCACCCGCTGGGCGAAGTCTAGCAGCGCCATCGCACATCTGCTCGCTCTACCAGGGCCTGGTAAGGCGCCACCAGAGACTCGGACTGCTCAATCCCCGCGTGATGAAGACAGCCCAGCGAGACCTCCACCCTGCCGGGGTGGTCAAAGTCAGATAGCCAACTTGGCTCCCCGACCGCAGGGGCGCCCGGAGCCGTCCCACCGTCAAGCCAACCCGGACCGCGGCCCCGGCCGGACCCACCAGGTGAGGGCGCGCGCCGACTTCGAGCGTGATCTCGGGGGCCCAGGCGAGCCTGAGCTGGGCGACCGCGATTCCCCGGCTGGGGACCACCAACCGCTGGAGCTCCGACTCACTCGCCATGAGCAGGGCCAGGGAGGTCCTAGCGGCGGCCTGGAGGGCCGAGGTCGGTCCTCCAGGCTGACCCAGAACCGCACCGACCAGCTGCACGGTCTGCCCAGCCACCGTATCCGGAGCCGCGAAGACGAGGCAGCCCAGTGAGGCGCTGGTCCAACCGGTCTTGACGCCGTCAACTCGCTCCTGCCCGAGGAGCGGATTGTAGTTGCGGACCGTACCAGCCACCGGCAACAGCACACTCGGCATGGCGACAATCGCGGCGAACACCGGCTCCGCCATCGCCACCATCGCCAGGGCGACCAGATCACGGGCTGAGCTGACGCTGCCCGGATCCAATCCGCTGCTGTCGGCAAAATGGGTCTGGGTCAGGTGAAGTGACTGCGCCAGACTGTTCATCTCAGCCACGAAGGTCGGCTCGGAGCCCGCCTGCCAGTCAGCCAGGAGCACCGCCAGGTTGTCCCCCGATGGCACCAGCAGCCCCTCCAGGAGCTGAAATTCGCTGAGGGACTCGCCCCGGGCGACCCGCACCACGGAGTCGCCCTGACTGACCAGGCTCTGATAGAGCGCCACCGCCGCCGGGGAGACGGCAACCTCGGGCCCCGCGCTGCCCAGCTGGAGCGGACGGGTCCGGAGAATCACCAGAGCGGTCATTATCTTGGTGACGCTGGCGATCGGGACCGGCGTCTCACCTGAGGTGGCGCCCAACCACCCGAAGCCCGATAGGTAGAGGGCGCCCTGCCCCTGGGCGGGCCAGGGGAGAGTCGCTGGTAGGCCTGGAAACGGGACCGAGCTCGCGAGCTCAGACCGGGTGGTCGGGGCGGGAACGGGACGCTCCAGCTGCACGGCCGTGAGCACGGCCAGGGTGGCCACAAGCAGGATCGCGGCGCCCAGAGTCAGCCGTCGTCCCAGGGAGCTCACCAGCCGCTCAGGTTAGGCTGACGACCGCCACCACCCGCGGCCGCCAGCTCCCGCTGCCCGCCAGGTGGTCGTCCATGGCCGCCCCGACCAGGCGGCGCACCTCCCCGGCATCCCTCGACCCCACCCGGTGTCGGAGAGCCTCCCTGACCTTGTTCCGCCCCTGATCGATCAGGCGCCGGTCCCCCTCCCCCGCCTCGCCCACCAGCAGCGTTTCGGGCCCGGCCACGAGCCGACGGGTTCGCCCGTCCAGGGTCACCGAGACGACCACCAGCTGGTGCCCCGATGGCGGCGCCGCGGCCTTCGGCCGGACGCTCTTCCCTTCCCCGTCAATCGGGACCGACCCCACGCTGACGCTGCCGCTGATTCGGAGTCCGGTCTCCGAAATCTCGGCCACGGACCCGTTCTCGAGGATGGCGATCGCTGGCGGGGCCAGTCCGACTTGACCGGCCAGGCGGCCGTGGGCGGCCAGGTGACGGGGCTCCCCGTGAACTGGGATGAAGAATGTCGGTCTGACCACCTCGAGCAGGAAACGGAGCTCCTCCGCCGCCGCATGCCCGCTCGCGTGCACGCCGGAGCCGCTCCCGGCCAGCACCCGGGCTCCGCGCTCCACCAGCTGATTGACGATCCGCCCGACGGTCGCCTCGTTCCCGGGAATAGGATTCGCGGCCAGCACCACGGTGTCGTCCGGGCGCAGCTTGATGAACGGATGGGTGCCCGCGGCGATCCGGCTCAAGGCCGCCAGCGGCTCCCCTTGAGATCCGGTGGCCAGCAGACAGACCCGCTGGGGCGGGAGGCTGGCGAGCTCGCGGGGAGCGGCCAGCAAGGCGGGGCGGATCTTTAGGTAGCCCAGTTCGCGAGCCGTGTCAACGTTGCGCAGCATGCTGCGCCCGACCAGGCAGCAGCGCCGGTCCGCGGCGTCGGCCAGTTCCAGGGTCTGCCGAATCCGGGCCAGATTGCTGGCAAAGGTCACTACCAGCACGCGCCCGGGCGAATCCGTCAAGGCTTGTTGCAGGGCGGGGCGTACGGTCAGCTCCGATGGGGTCAGGCCGGCCACGGCGGCGTTGGTGCTGTCGCTGAGAAGCAGCCGGACCCCCTGGGCTCCGAGCTCGCTCAGGCGTCCCAGGTCAGATACCCGGCCGCCAACCGGGGTCTGGTCGAGCTTGAAGTCTCCGGTGTGCACCACAAGGCCGGCCTGGGTGTGGATTGCCAAGCCACAGCTCCCGGGGACGCTGTGGGTCATGTGGAAGAGCTCGACTTCCGCCTCGCCGACCCGGAATGGCTCACCGGGCTCGGTCTCGTGAAGCGCTGGGGAGCCCGAGAAGCCGCGCCGCTCGAGTTTGTTGCGGAGGAGCCCGATCGTCATCCTTGTGCCGAATACGGGCACCCCCAGCTCTTTCAGGTAGAAGGGCAAGGCTCCGATGTGATCCTCGTGGCCGTGGGTCAGCAAGACGGCCCGCAGACGCTCCATTCGGGTCCGCAGAAAGGAGATGTCAGGCAGGACAACATCGACTCCGGGAGTCTCCTGTTCGGGGAAGGCCAAGCCCGCGTCGATCATGAACACGTCGGGTCCTGCCTCAAGCAGGGCAAGGTTCTTCCCGATCTCCCCCAGTCCACCGAGGGGGATGAAGCGCAGGGTTCCTGGGTCGGGAGGCCCCAGGAAGTCTCCTCGGGGACGCCCTACGCCGGGGCTAGAAGAGACCAAGCTGTTCAGCCGCGGGCGCCGGAGGGGGTGCCGGGGACAACGGTTGACCAGGCGGGACCGGGGGCTGGGCCAGGTGCTCTCGGAGCCGCTCAAAATCGTGGCGCAGCACCCCGAGAAGGCCACCGTTGTAGAGGGCGGCGGCGGGATGGTAGCAGGGCATGTAGGTCCGGCCGTCGCGGCGGATCAGGGTCCCGTGCGCTCGGGAGATGCCTGGGGCCTCGGGAAGCAACCGCTGCAGGGCATGCCGGCCGAGGAGGAGGATCACCGCGGGATTGATCACCTCGATCTGGTCGTCCAGGTAGGGAGCGCAGGCGGCTACCTCCTCCGGCAGGGGATCTCGGTTCCCCGGTGGACGGGACTTGAGGACGTTGGTTATGAAGACGTCCTGCCGGCTCAAGCCGATCCCCTCGAGGAGCTCAGTGAGGATGCGCCCGGCCGCGCCCACGAATGGACGGCCCTCGCGATCCTCGTTCTCACCAGGTGCCTCCCCCACGGCCATCAAGCGCGCCTCCGCCGGCCCGGAGCCAGGGACGCCCTGGGTCCGGGTCAGATGGAGCGGACAGCGGACACAAGCCCTCACCTGGGAGGCGATCTCCTCCAGGCGGGCCTGCACCTCGCCGGCCGGCTCCCCGGCCAGGTCAGCCCACCGGGGGCCGCTCAGGGCCGGGGACTCCGTTGCCCCCCGACTCGGTCCGGCCGGCCAACTCCAGGATGGCCTGCTTGCGGGAAAGATTCACCCGCCCCCGGTCGTCGATCTCAGTGACCTTGACCATGATCTCGTCGCCAATATTGACCACGTCCTCAACCTTGCCGACCCGTTGATCGGCAAGTTGGGAGATGTGAACCAGCCCGTCCTGCCGGGGCAGGATCTCGACGAAGGCTCCGAAAGGCATGATCCGGACCACCTTGCCCTTGTAGATCCGGCCCACCTCGACCGACTCGGTGAGGTCCCGGATCATGGCCACCGCCCGCTCCATCGCCTCCTCGTCGACGGTGGCCAAGAAGACCTTGCCGTCGTCCTCGATGTCGATCTGGCAGCCGGTCTCCTCCTGGATCCGCCGAATGGTCTTTCCGCCGGGACCGATCAGGTCCCGGATCTTGTCGGGGTGGATTTGGATGGTGGTGATCCGGGGCGCGTAGGTGGACATCGCCTGCCGGGGAGAGGACAGCGCCTCAGCCATCTTGTCCAGGATGTGGAGGCGACCCAGGCGGGCCTGCTCCAGTGCCCGGCGGAAGAGTTCGGAGCTCAGCCCCCGGGCCTTCATGTCCATCTGCAGGGCCGTCACCCCGCGCCGGGTGCCGGCCACCTTGAAGTCCATGTCCCCCAGGGCGTCCTCCATGCCTTGGATATCGGAGAGGATGGCGTAGCGGCCAGGCTGGCTCTCGTCGGTCACCAGGCCCATGGCGATGCCGCCCACCGGGGCGGCCAGGGGGACTCCCGCGTCCATCAGGGCGAGGGTACTGCCGCAGACGCTGGCCATCGAGGTGCTCCCGTTGCTGGAGAGGATCTCGCTGACGATCCTGATCACGTAGGGGAAGTCATCAGCCGGGGGCACCATCACCTTTACCGCGCGCTCGGCCAGGGCCCCGTGGCCGATCTCTCTCCGGCCTGGCGAACGGAGCGGGCGAGCCTCGCCCACCGAATAGGGCGGGAAGTTGTAGTGATGCATGTAGCGCTTGAAATCCTCCAGCCCCAGCCCATCCAGCTTCTGGTGGTCCGACATGGTGCCCAGGGTCACGACCGAGAGCGCCTGGGTCTGGCCTCTGGTGAAGATGGCGCTCCCGTGGGCCCGGGGCAGGACCCCGACCTCGCACCAGATCGGACGAATCTCGTCGGTGCGGCGCCCGTCAGGACGCACTCCCTGCTCCAGGATCGCCTTGCGGACGGCCGACTTCAGCACCGACTCGAAGGCGCCCGCGATCTCGCCGGCACGTTCTGCGAATTGCGGCGTGAGCTGGGCCACCACGTCGGCCCGAAGCGCGTCCACCTGGTCGTCCCGCTGCGCCTTGTCCGCCTCCCGGAAGACCCGGTCAATCCGGTCCGCGGCGACCTCCGCCACCGCCGCCTTGATCTCCGCCGGTATCCCCACCCGGGGGTACTCCATGTTGGGTTTGCCGACCTTGGCCACCAGCTCATCGATCATCGCGATGATCTCGCGGATGCGCTCGTGGGCCCGAGCCAATGCCTCGACCAGGGTCTCTTCGGATACCTCGCGGGCACCTGCCTCGACCATATTCAATGAATCCCGGGTGCCGGCGACTACCAGATCGAGCTGACTGCGCTCGAGGTCGGGCATGCCCGGATTCTCGACCAGATGCCCCTCGAACTGGCCGATCCGCACCGCGGCCACCGGTCCGTCGTGGGGGATGTCGCTGATCGCGATCGCGGCTCCGGCTCCGATCAGGGCCAGGATGGCGGGGTCGTGCACCTGGTCAGTGGAGAGAACCGTGGCGACGATCTGGACGTCGTTGCGAAAGTCTTTCGGGAAAAGGGGTCGCATCGGGCGATCGATCATCCGGGAGGTCAGAATGGCCGCGTCTGAGGGGCGTGCCTCGCGGCGCATGAAGGCGCCCGGGATCCGACCCACCGCATACATCTTCTCTTCGTAGTCGCAGGTGAGTGGGAAGAAGTCGATCCCCGGCCGCGGGGACTTGCTCGCGGTGGCGGTGACCAGCACTACCGTGTCGCCCTGGCGAACCCAGACCGCACCATTGGCTTGACCGGCGAGCCGGCCGGTCTCGAGGGCTAGTTCGGCGCCGTCAAACGTGCGTGAAACAACGGTCGTTTCCATAGGAATCCTCCCCGCGCCACCCGAGCTGAGCCAGAGGTAGGCCCCGCGTCGGGTTGGCCGTCGCGGTTAGGGAAAGGGGATGAGAGCTGAACCTCAGTTCGGCTCCGATCGCCAGTCTCCAACCGCGCGCCTGGCGCTCCGGCGAAGTCTGCCGCTGCTCCCCTCGGGTGGGTCCGCGGTCGTTACTGAAACCGGCACTCGGTTGCAAGCGAGTCAGCCGGAAAACGGGCAGGGTCAGTGGCGCAGCCCCAGCTTGGCGATCAAGGCCCGGTAGCGGGTGATGTCGACCCGCATCAGGTAGTCCAGCAGGCGCCGACGCTTGCCGACCAACTTGAGGAGTCCTCTCCGGGTGTGGTGATCCTTGGGATGGAGCTTGAGGTGCTCGGTGAGCTCGCGGATCCGTTCGCTGAAGATCGCGATCTGGACCTCGGGCGAACCGGTATCACCCTCATGTTGGCGGTGACCTTCGATCACCGCAGCTTTGGCTTCACCTTGAAGCATGCCTGGGCATTTCTCCTTGAGTCGCCACGGAGCCCGCCCCACACAGCACTATCGGGGTTGAGCTGGGCTCCGGGTCAGGCCGGAGCATAGCACAGGCATCGGGACCGTCCCGAGAGCCGCCGGAGCCCGAGCTCCGTCCCCGACCCGCCCCGTCCTGGGGTGGCTAGAGGGACTTGAACCCTCGACCTCCAGGGCCACAACCTGGCACTCTAACCAAACTGAGCTATAGCCACCACGCGGGGCCAAATTATAGATGCGGCCCCAGTTCTCATCGCCGCGAGGGTCAATTTGCCAGCCTACCAAGTCGACCTGACCACGGCGGCGCTGCCGGACCGCGAATTCATGCGCCGGGCGCTGCGGCTCGGGGCGAGGGCCGCAGCCCGTGGAGAGGTCCCCGTCGGGGCCCTGGTGGTGCGGGGAACGGAGATCCTCGGGTCCGCCTCCAACCGGGTGGAGCGGGCCAAAGACGCGACCGCCCACGCTGAGCTGCTCGCCCTTCGGAAGGCGGCTCGCCGGCTGGACTCGTGGCGCCTGGAGGGAACCACCCTTTACTCGACCTTGGAACCGTGCCCAATGTGTGCCGGCGCCATCCTGCTGTGCCGCGTCGGGCGCGTCGTCTACGGAACCGACGACCCCAAAAAGGGCGCCTTTCGATCGGTCTACGACGTGCTCGGCAACCAGGGTGGCAACCACCACCCGGTCGTGCTACCGGGCTGCGAGGGGGAGCCGGCGGGACGGATCCTGCGCACCTTCTTTAAGGGTCTGAGGTCCCGAACCGCCTAAGCACTTAGACGGGAACTGGTCGAATCCGGACCGGCTTTACAATTCCCCCAGGTCGGGGAGAGGTGTCCGAGTGGTTTAAGGTGCCGCTCTCGAAAAGCGGTGTGGTGAGAAGCCACCGCGGGTTCGAATCCCGCCCTCTCCGCCCGTCTGGAGACGGGGCCAGTGACAGGGTCCGGGCGGAGACAGTTGATCGGGGGCTCGTTTGACGGGTCGCCGGATGCCGGTTACAATGGCGCCACTTTGCGGTACAGGTGCGGGGTTCGACCGACCGAGGCTGAGCTAAAGCTCGGCGCAGCCCTACCCGTAGGAGGGCCGGTCCGCTAGCGCATCCGCATCGCTAGAGAAAAGACCGGTTCCCGAGAGTTCGGGCTCCGGTCTTTTTTTTATCGGCGTGAGCCGCCAGCTCAACCGCCATGAAACCCCAGCCCTCCCAGCGCACCGTTCAGCTCCCCACCCCGGCCCCTCTCGGCGGCCTCCTGGATGCCAGCTTCGAGCACGACGGGTGCGGGGTGGGCTTCATCGCCAGCCGCCGCCAGGGGGCCTCGCGAGAGGTGGTACAGCTGGCCCTGGGGGCTCTCCGTCGCCTGCTGCACCGGGGCGCGTTTGGCGCCGACCCAAAGACCGGCGACGGTGCTGGCTTGCTGATCCAGATCCCCGACGCATTCCTGCGCCGGGTCACCGCCCAGCAGGGGATCTCACTTCCTGGCCCGGGCCGGTACGCGGTGGCGACTTTCTTCCTGCCCCGGGACCCCCATGATCTGGCGGCCTGCTCCGAAGCGGTCCGGGCAGCCATAGGTGGCGCTCACCTGCGGCTACTCGGCTGGCGGGATGTGCCCGTTCGCCCACACCGGATCGGGCCGGTGGCGCGGCGCGGCAAGCCGGTGATCCGCCAGGCGTTCATCGCGGGGCGCCGCAGCGCCGAGGCTCTGGAGGCTGCCCTCTACCCCATCCGCAAGAGCATCGAGAGCCAGGTCCGCGCCTTGCCGCTTCAGGACTCCGACTCAGCCCGGCTCTTCTCCATCACCAGCTGCTCCACCACCAGCTTGGTGTACAAGGGTCAGCTCAGCGCTACTCAGCTGGAGCCGTTCTATCCCGACCTGTCGGCGCCGGATCTGCACAGCCGGCTGGCTCTTTTCCACCAAAGGTTCAGCACCAACACCGACCCCAGCTGGCGCCTCGCCCAGCCCTTTCGGTTCATCGCCCACAACGGGGAGATCAACACGCTGCGGGGCAACGTCAACTGGATGCGGGCCCGCGAGCGCGGCTGGCGCCATCCCCTGGGCGGCGTCCAACCCCAAGAGGTTCTGCCCGTCATCGAACCGGGAGGCAGCGACTCGAGCGCCTTCGACAACGTCATCGAGCTGCTGATCCGAACCGGCAGGTCGCTCTCGGAGGCGGTGATGATGGCGGTGCCTGAGGCCTGGGAAAGCGGTGCTGAGCTGCCCTCCGCGCTGCGGGCCTTCTACCGCTATCAGTCGAACCTGCTCGAACCCTGGGACGGCCCCGCCGCCCTCACATTCAGCGACGGCCGTTGGGTGGGCGCAGCGCTCGACCGCAACGGTCTCCGGCCGGCCCGCTACTCGATCACCGACGAGCTGGTGGTGCTCGCCTCCGAGGTAGGCGTCGTCGACCTCGATCCGGCCACCGTGCGGCGGACCGGACAGCTGGAGCCGGGCCACCTGCTGATGGTCGACACGGCCAGCGGCAGGGTGCTCGAGGACCGCCAGGTAAAGAGTGCGGTCACCAGGCGCCACCCCTACCGCCGGCTGGCAGCGGATTCCCTCTACCACCTCCCCTCCCCCGCCGACGACTTTCCCGCACCCCCACCACTCAAAGGAGAGGAACTCGCCAGTTGGCAGCGCTGCCACGGCTACACCGATGAGGAGCTCCACCAGGTGCTCGGTCCCATGGCGGTGACAGGTCACGAGGCGGTGGGATCGATGGGCAACGACGCCGCGCTGGCCGTCCTCTCGGAGCATCCCCGGCTCCTCTTCGACTATTTCAGCCAGGGCTTCGCCCAGGTGACCAACCCTCCAATCGACTCGATCCGGGAGCGCTGCGTGATGTCGCTGCGCACTACGCTCGGCGGCGGTGGCGAACTGGTCGATCCCCGGCGCCGCCCGATCGCCCGGCTAGAGCTGCCCCACCCGATCTTGACGGATGGACAGCTGCGCCAGTTGCAAAGTGAGCTGCCCCCCAACCTCCGAACACGCACCATCTCCGCCGTCTTCCCGGCGGCGGGATCCGAAGGAGGGTTGGAAGGGGCGCTCGACCGGCTCTGCTCCGAGGCCCTGCTAGCGGTCGAGGACGAAGTCCGGATCCTCATCGTCAGCGATCGGTCGGCCAACCGCGACATGGCCCCGATCCCGAGCCTATTGGCGACCGGAGCGATTCACCAGCACCTGGTGCGCCACGGAGCTCGGGCCGCGCTGAGTCTGGTTGCGGAGACCGCGGACGCCCGCAGCGTGCACCACCTGGCCTGTCTGATCGGACATGGAGTCGAGGCGGTCAATCCGTACTTGGGCCTGGCCTCAGTGGCCGCCCTGGCCAGCACCGCCAACCTGGTCGAGCCGCGGAGCCGTTCGCAGGCTCGGGAGGCCTATCTCGAAAGCCTCCAGGAGGGGTTGCTCAAGGTGATGTCCAAGATGGGTATCTCGACCCTGTCCAGCTACTGCGGAGCCCAGGTCTTCGAGGCGGTGGGAATCGCGCACCACGTCATCGCTCGCTGCTTCTCCGGGACGCCCTCTCGTTTGGACGGCGCCGACTTCGAGATCTTGGCCCAAGAGGTGCTGGCCCGCCATCGGATCGCCTTCGCCCCCGCGGCCGGCATCTCCGAGCTCGACCTCGGCGGCGAACACCGGTGGCGCCAGGAGGGAGAGTCGCACGCCTGGAGCCCGGCCAGCGTAGCGGCGCTCCAGCATGCGGTACGCACCGAGGACCCGGAGCGGTTCCACCGTTTCACCGAGCTCGCCGACGCCAGGACCGCCCCCCCGACCACGCTGCGTCACCTGCTCGATCCCCGGCCGGGACAGAGAGTCGCACTCGACCTGGTCGAGCCGGCGTCCCTGATCGTGCGCCGCTTCGTGACCGGGGCCATGTCGCTGGGCTCGATCGGCCAGGAGGCCCACGAGACGATGGCCCTGGCGATGAACCAGCTCGGCGGCAAGAGCAACACCGGTGAAGGCGGTGAGGACCCCTCGCGCTTCGCCGTCGCCAGCGACGGCCGGTCGCGTCGGAGCGCCATCAAGCAGGTGGCCTCGGCCCGCTTCGGAGTCACCGTTCACTATCTGGTCAACGCCGACGACATCCAGATCAAGATCGCTCAGGGAGCCAAACCGGGTGAGGGTGGCCAGCTGCCCGGCCACAAGGTCGACGCCAACATCGCCCGCCTCCGCCACGCGGTTCCCGGTTTGGATCTGATCTCTCCCCCACCGCACCACGACATCTACTCGATCGAGGACCTGGCCCAGTTGATCTGGGACCTGAAGCAGGCCAACCCGGCCGCACGAGTGAGCGTCAAGCTCGTCTCCCAGGCGGGAGTGGGAACAGTCGCCGCCGGCGTGGTCAAGGCCCGGGCCGATCACATCACCATCTCCGGGCACGATGGCGGCACCGGCGCGGCTCCGCTCTCCTCGATCAAGCACGTAGGCATCCCCTGGGAGCTCGGGCTGGCCGAGACCCAGCAGGCGCTGCTTCGCCAGGGACTCCGCTCGCGGGTCACGATTCAGGCCGACGGCGGTCTGCGCACCGGGCGCGACGTGGTCATCGCGGCCCTGCTGGGGGCTGAGGAGTTCGGCTTCTCGACCGCGGCCCTGGTGGCGACGGGGTGTGTCCTGATGCGCGTCTGCCACCTCAACAGTTGCCCGGTCGGGATCGCGACTCAGGACCCGGTCCTGCGCCAGCGCTTCGCCGGCACTCCCGACCACGTGGTCACCTTCTTCATGATGGTTGCTGAGGACGTGCGCCGCCAGATGGCGGAGCTGGGCTTTCGGACGGTCGCCGAGATGGTCGGTCGGGTGGACCGGCTCGGTCAACGAATCGGCCCCCGCCCCTGGAAGGCCGGTCGGCTCGACCTGGGACCGCTGCTCCAGGTCCCGGTCCCTGGCCCTGCCGCCCTGCGACGGGGAAGGCACCGGGCCGATGTCGAGGCGCGCTCCCGACAGCGCCCCCAGGAACACCACCTGGAGACGGCGCTCGACCTGCGGTTGTTGGAGCGCCTGCGCGACTCATTGGCGACCGGACAGCCGGGCAGCGCCTCGGCGCCGGTCCGCAGCTCGGATCGAGCGGTCGGCGCTCGACTCAGCGGCGAGGTGGCCCGACGCTTTGGGGAGGATGGGCTCCCCGAGGACTCGATCCGGGTGCAGCTCACTGGCGTCGCCGGCCAGAGCCTAGGCGCCTGGCTGGCGCCTGGTATAAGCCTCACCTGCACCGGCGCTGCCAACGATTACCCCGGCAAGGGCCTGAGCGGAGGTCGGCTCGTGGTGCGCACTCCGAGGAGAGTCGGCTATCCGCCCTCCGAGAATGTCATCGTCGGGAACGTGGCGCTCTACGGGGCGACCTCGGGCGAGGCATTTTTTGAAGGGCGGGCCGGGCACCGGTTCGCGGTCCGCAATAGCGGCGCCACCGCCGTGGTCGAGGGGATCGGCGACCACGGCTGCGAGTACATGACCGGAGGCGTGGTGCTCATCTTGGGGCCGGTCGGACCCAACTTCGGCGCCGGCATGAGTGGCGGGGTCGCCTACATCGTCGATAACCCAACCGCCGTGCTCCGCCACTGCAACCCCTCCTCGGTCGAGTTGGCCCACCCCGATGGAGGCGACCTGGAGATCGTCCGCGAACTGCTGGAGCGCCATCTCCGATACACCGGAAGTCAGCGGGCGCAGCGACTGATCGCCGACTGGCCGATCAGCCCCGAGCGCCTGCGCCTGGTCCGCCCCCGCCGGCGCGGCGCGGGCGTCTCGGGTCTTCCCCAGCGGCTCCAGAACACCCTTCCCGAGACGGCTGCGGCGTTGGCCTGAGCAGGTGGCGGACCCCCTGGCATTCGTCCGGCATCGACGCCAGCTCGGAGCTGACCGACCCATCCCGGACCGCTTGGGCGACTACCAGGAGGTGCATTTGGGGCTCGCCCCGGATGACCTGCGCGTCCAGGCCGGGCGGTGCATGAACTGCAGCATCCCTTTCTGCCATCACGCGTGCCCCCTCCACAATTTGATTCCCGACTGGAACGCCCTGGTCGGCCGCGACGATTGGGAATCCGCCCTGGAGCGGTTGCACCGGACCAACAACTTTCCCGAGTTCACCGGCCGGGTCTGTCCGGCGCCCTGCGAGGCCAGCTGCGTACTCGCAATCAATGACGAGCCGGTCACGATCAAGGAGGTCGAGCGGAGCCTGATCGACCGCGGCTACCAGCAAGGCTGGGTCGTCCCCCAGAAGCCGGCTCCCAGCAGCGGCCGTCGGATAGCGATCGTGGGGTCGGGACCTGCCGGGCTAGCTGCTGCCCAGCAACTCGCGCGCGGAGGTCACCAGGTCGTGGTGTTCGAGCGGGCCGTCCGCCCGGGCGGACTCCTCCGCTATGGCATTCCCGACTACAAGCTGCCCAAGGAGCTGGTCGATCGCCGGATCGACCAGCTGGAAGCGGAGGGGGTCACCTTCCGGTGCGGAGTCGAGGTGGGTCGTGACCTCGCCGCGAGTGAACTCCGGAGCACCTTCGACGCCGTCGGGCTCGCACTCGGGGCGCGCCGGGCGCGGGACCTAGAAGTTCCGGGACGCGAGTTGCAGGGCGTCCACCTGGCCATGGACTACCTGGAGCAGCAGAACCGGGGCCGTGCCGGGCTGGCCGAGCTTCCGGGCGCCACCCCGATCAGCGCCGCGGGCCGCCGGGTGGTGATCCTCGGGGGCGGAGACACCGGGGCCGATTGCCTGGGTAATGCCCACCGCGAGGCCTGTGCCAGCGTCGACCAACTCGAGTTGCTGCCTCGCCCTCCCCTCCACCGCGCCGCCGACAACCTCTGGCCCGACTGGCCGTTGGTCCTGCGGACGTCGCCGGCCCACGAGGAGGGGGGACGGCGCGGTTTCAACGTCGAGACGGTGGGTTTCTCCGGCGCAGCCGGACGGGTCAGCTCGCTCCAGGTCCGCCAGGTTCGGTTCAGTGCCGAGCCCGGCCGCGACCAGCGCCTGGAACCGGTCCCCGGCACCGAGTCCAGTATCCCTGCCGATCTGGTCCTCCTCGCCCTCGGCTTCACCGGGGCGGACGCCGACGCCATCACCTCCGAGCTGGGCATCGGGTCGATCCCCGGCGGTCGCCTCGGCGCCGATGCTAGCCACCAGACCAGCGTCCCGGGAGTGTTCGCATTCGGGGACGCGGTTCGCGGCGCGTCCCTGGTGGTTCAGGCGATCGCGGATGGGCGCGCCGCGGCCCACTCGATCGCGGCCGCCTTGGCAAGGCTGGTGGCCTAAACCAGCTCCGGGTTCGCTTCGACCTCGGCCGCACTTGTGATGCAGCCACCAATTGCCATCATCGCAATCATATGTAAGTCACGGTGACCCATCGGCGAGATTCTGGAAGACTCGCCTGATCTTGCCCCGGCCAGCCGGGGTCGAATTTCAGCCGATGGGAGGAATTGCCTGGTCATGTACATTCCGTCACCGCCCTATTTGAACGCTGGCGACAATGCCTGGCAGCTCACCGCCGGCACCCTAGTCGGCCTCATGTCCCTGCCGGGCCTCGCCGTCCTCTACGGCGGGGTGGTGAAACGCAAATGGGCGGTGAGCTCCGCCGTGATGTGCTTCTACGCCTTCTCTGCGGTGCTGATCGTCTGGGTGCTGGCCGGGTTCAGCGTCGGCTTCGGACACCCGTGGCTGGGCTCGGTGGTGGGCTTACCAAGACCGGTCCTGAGCTCGTTCGGCGAAACGGCTCGGGCCACCATTCCGCTGCTTACCGGTCTCATGCCCAAGTTCGCCTTTTCACAGGCTTCGCTAATTTACTTCCAGTTCGTCTTCGCCGCCATCACGCCCATCATCTTGGCCGGATCTCTCTTCGGCCGGATCAACTTCAAGGCCTGGATGATCTTTGTGCCCTTGTGGTCACTGCTGGTTTACAGCGTCAACGCCTTCATGCTCTGGGGAGGAGGGTGGCTTTCCCAGCTGGGGGCGGTCGACTACAGCGGTGGTTACGTCATCCACGTCGCGGCGGGAATCTCGGGGTTCGTGGGAGCTGCGGTGATTGGGCCCAGGACCCTCAAAGATCAACAGGACTTCAAGCCCAACAACGTTCTGCTGGCGGCGGTGGGCGCGGGCATCCTCTGGCTCGGCTGGAACGGCTTCAACGGAGGCGACCCCTACTTCGCCAATGCCGACGCCGCGGCCGCCTTGCTCAATACCAACCTGGCCACCGCGGTCGCGCTCCTGACCTGGTTCTTCTTGGACATCACGATCAATCGCAAGCTCTCCTTCCTGGGCGCGATCAACGGCATGATCTGTGGACTGGTGGCCATCACCCCAGCGGCCGGCTACGTCGACGGCTACGGGGCGATCATCGTCGGCCTCTGCGGCTCCGGTATCGCCTGGATGACCATGAACAAGCTGGCGGGCCGTTGGCCCTTCCGGAAGGTGGATGACACCCTGGGCGTCATCCACACCCACTTCGTCGCCGGTGCTGTGGGCGGGGTGCTGGTCGGCCTCATCGCCAATCCGGCCATGATCGTGTATGTCGGGGTGGGAGGCGCCGGGGTCAGCGTAGGCGGGCTCTTCTCCGGCAACCCGCACCAACTTCTGGTGCAGGTGCTCGGGCTGGTCGTGGTCACCGTCTACGACGGAGGGATGACCTTCCTGATCCTGAAGGCAATCGGATTGGTGGTCCCGCTGCGCATGAGCGCACTGGAACTCGAGCACGGCGACCGGATGCTCTTTGACGAGGAGGTATTCGAACTGCACCATCCGATACCTCCCCCCGATCCGATACCTACTCCGGAGCTGAAACCAGCTCCCATGCCCACCTGACCATCTGCCGGTGGTCGGCGCCCAAAGGGGCGCCGACCACCTCTCTCGGTTCGGGACAGGTCGGCCGCCCGACTAGAATCCCCCCGGGGAGCGGTCGCCTAGTTGGCCGAGGGCGCGGCACTGGAAATGCCGTAAGGGGGCAACCCCTTCGAGGGTTCGAATCCCTCCCGCTCCGCCCGTGCCAGGCGGCCCCGGCGCAGACTCTCTCGAGGCGCTTGCCCCAGCGATGGAGTGCCCGGAACCTACGAGCTCTCGCTCAGGGTCGGGGCCCTTCTGGAGCGTCCCCTCGAAGCTGTCGATCGGTAGAGAGACCGTGGCAAGGCGCCGGACAAGAGATCGGGCGGGGCCGGGACTGGGTAATCGTGGATTGCTCCTCGGACGCGGCCAGCTCCTCCGGCCGAGTACCCGACTTGCCCGGGGGCCCAGCTGGTGGCAAACCTGGCCATCGCGGCCCCATCATCGCGTAAGCCCAGCCAGAGTCGAGGAGGACCATGCCCAGCTCGAGCTACCGCCCGATCCGCGACTACGGCATCATCGGCGACCTTCACAGCGCCGCCCTCATCGATCGACTTGGCTCGATCGACTGGTTCTGTGCTCCCCGTTTCGACAGCCCCGCTGTATTCGCCCGGCTTCTCGACTCGGAGCGGGGCGGCTCAATGACTGTCGCCCCCGTCGGCGATTACATCGCCGACAGCCGGCGCTACCTGCCTGGGACCAACATATTGGAGACCGGGTTGAGCAGTCGAGAAGGTCGCCTCCTGATCACCGATTTCATGGTTGCCAAGGAGCAGATGCATCAGCGGGATGACGATCACATCCTGGTCCGACGCCTGGAGGCTCCGGATGGCGACCTGACCGTCCAGCTCGCGGTTGACGCCCGCTTTGACTTTGGCCGCCAGGCGCCCGACGTTCAGGTAGGCGGTGACGGCCACTGCCTGATCCTGAGCCACCAGGAGCTGCACCTGCACCTCGACGCGCCCGGGGTCTGGGAGCCAGAGGGCCGGGCCATGGTGCAGCGGCTCAAGCTCGTCCCCGGGCAGTCCTGCGCGATGCTGCTCCGCTACGACGGGGCCGGGTCGCACCACCGGGAATACGACCCAGGGCAACTTTTGGAGGCGACCAAGCGCTTCTGGGAGGACTGGATCAAGCGCTGCCAGTACGACGGCCCCTACCTCGACCTCATCTACCGAAGCGCCTTGGTCCTCAAGCTGCTGATCTACGCGCCAGAGGGTTCGATCGTGGCCGCTCCGACAACTTCTCTGCCGGAGTGGATCGGCGGCCAGCGAAACTGGGACTACCGCTACAGCTGGCTGCGGGACTCGGCGTTCCTCCTCTATGCTCTCCAGCTCCTCGGCTACCACGAGGAGGCGGCCAACTTCATCGGGTGGCTGGAGCGCATCCATCTGGGAAACCCGGACCACTTTCAGATCATGTACGGGATCGATGGCCGGACCGAGCTTCCCGAGTCGGAGCTGATCGAGCTCGACGGCTACCAGGGGTCCCGACCGGTGCGGATCGGCAACGGAGCCGCGGACCAGAAGCAACTCGACGTCTACGGAGAGGTGGTTGATTCCGCCTACCTGCACCTCCGCTTCGGCAAGGTCAAGGCGGCCCCCATGAGAAGCACCCTGGTGGCCATTGTCGATCACGCCATGGAGGAGTGGGAGCAGCCCGACAACGGCATCTGGGAGGTGCGAGGAGGTCCTCAGCACTTCGTCTACAGCAAGCTCATGTGCTGGGTCGCCCTGGACCGGGGCATCAGTCTCACTCAGGAGCTCAGGGTCGACAAGGAGCGCCGGGCTCGCTGGGTCTGGACCAGAGAGCAGATCCGCCACACCATCCTAACCCGGGGCTGGAGCGAGAAGATGGGCGCGTTTCGTCAGGTGCTCGACGAAGACCACCTCGACGCCACCGCCCTGATGATCCCGCTCCTGCGATTCCTGCCGGCGCTCGATCCGCGCATGCGCCGGACCGTGCAGACCATCCAGCGCGAACTGACCGACCCCCACGGCTTCGTCTACCGCTACCGGCGCGACGACGGGCTGGGCAAGAGCGAGGGCACCTTTCTGCTCTGCTCCTTCTGGCTGGTCGACAACCTGGCGCTCCAGGGGCAGCTCGCCCCCGCTCGCGATCTCTTCGAACGGCTGACCGCGCACGGCAACGACCTAGGGCTCTTCTCGGAAGAGCTCGACCCCCGCGATGGAGAGCTGCTCGGGAACTTCCCCCAGGCCTTCACCCACCTCGCCATCGTCAACGCCGCCGCTCACCTGGAGCGGGCCTCCCAGAATCGCGGGCCTCTGGCCCGGGAGCTGACGTGACGACCCGCCGGCAGGTCGCTGCCGCAAGTCGGCACAATGGATAGGTGGCAATCCTCGAGTTCAACCTGGACCCGGTCGACGCGATCACGGTCGGAGTCGAGGGTGAGCCGGGTTCGCGGATCTTCTTCCTGGAGGCGAAGCAGGGATCGGAGCGGTGCACCGTGACCGTCGAGAAGGTTCAGTTGCTGGAGTTAGGTGGGCAGCTGCTTCAGCTCCTCGAGGCCCCCGCTCGAAGTTCCGGACCGGCCCCCGAACCGGTGACTCGACCAGGCGATCCACCAGGTTGGCGGGTCGGCAACATCCAGCTCTCAGTGGACGAGGAAGGGGGGCTCTGCACGCTGCTGCTGGAGGAGCGCCGGGGCCTGCCCATGGTGGATCCGGAGGAGGAGGTCGACCCGGCCGCGATGATGGCCGAGCTGGGCGAGCCCGAGCCGGAGGAAGACCCCACTCTCCGGGCAGCGCGACTGGTCGCCACCATCGGCCAGGTCCGCGCTCTGGCGGAGCGGGCTCTTCGGGTGGTCGAGGGGGGACGCGCTATCTGTCCTCTCTGCCACCTGCCCATCGATCCGGCCGGGCATGTCTGCCCAGCCCGAAACGGCCACCATCGCGCCTGAGCCCGCACTTCGCTAGGATGGCCGACGCGTCAATTTCCGATCTCACCCACCCAACCCCAAACGGGAGCCAGGTGAAATGCGACTAGCCGTAGCGCGGACCGCTCCGCCCATGCTCGGTCTGGCCGTCTGCCTTGGCGTCCTGCTCAGCGCCTGCGGCGGTTCCCTCGACCCAGGCCCGCTGCCCACCGCTACCAGTCAATCGCCGGTCGCGGTGAGTCCGAGTTCGGCCCCGACCACCACCCCCAGCACCACGCCAACCGCGACCCCCTCGATCTGCAGCTCGCCGGCCACTTCGGCGACCTATCAGCTCCCCGGAGCCCGCGTCTTGGCCGGCAATCTGCAAGTCAAGGACGAGACCCTGGGGACCGGCAAGACCGCCAAGGTCGGCGACAAGATCTCCGTTAATTACACGGGCAGCCTGACCGATGGAACCGTATTCGACAAGAGCACCGCCGACAACGGCGGCAAGCCGATCAGCTTCACGCTCTCCAGCTCCAATGTGATCCCGGGATGGGTCGAGGGCATCGCCGGAATGCGGGTCGGGGGCACCCGCGAGCTGGTGATCCCGGCCGCGCTCGGGTATGGGTGCCCGGCAAACCACACCATCCCCGCTGACTCGACCTTGATCTTCACCGTCGAGCTAGTCGGCGTCAGCTGAGCGTCGGAACTGCTCGGGAAGGAGTGCACCGACCCGTTCGCGGATCTGCCGGCTGACCAGCCCCGGATCCGCACCGCGGGGCTGGAAGGGCGCTCCCAGTCGCACGGCGATCGAGCCGCGCCGGGGCCAGAGCCGACCCTTGGGCAGGATTCGCTCTGTGCCCCAGACCGCGCAGGGCAGGACCGTCGCTCTCGATCGGAGGGCCAGGTAGCCCGCCCCGGGCTCGAAACCGAGCATGGTGCCGGCCGGAGCTCGGTGTCCCTCGGGGAAGAGCAGCAGTGCCCCCTGCGATCGCAACACCGCCAGAGCGGCCCTGATCGCGACCCGATCGGGAGCCCCGCGGTGGACCGGTATGCAGTTGCAGTGGAGCAGGAACTGGCGCATCACGGGGTTTGCATAGAGCTCCGCTTTGGTGAGGGCGTGGAGCACGCGGGGTAAGAGTGCGGCGTAAACCAGGGGATCGAAATTGGAGAGGTGGTTGGAGCAGATCAAGAGCGGGCCCTGAACTGGGACGTTCCCCAGCCCCTCCAGGTCAACGCCGCCCTCCGCCAGCACCCGGACGGTCACCCGCAGAACTGCCCGGGTCAGGACCAGCAGGCCGGACTGGCCGCCGTCCAGTCGGGTGCCGGGCAAGACTGATCCCCCGGATGGGACCGAGTGGGCGGGCACGAAGTCCGGATTCTCACGGTCGCCGGGGTCGACCGCCATCCCGCTCTCCTCGCTTCAGGGTGATCCCCCGACTGCCCCCTGGTGGGTTCGAACCACCGACCGTCGCCTTAGAAGGGCGCCGCTCTGATCCACTGAGCTAAGGGGGCGTCGCTGGCCGCCATTCTGACGGGTTGGGCGCGGCGCCCGATCTGAGCTCAGGGGGTGATTCCTTACGATGCTCTCCATGAGTGAGCCTCTCCGCGCCGCCCCCGTCACCCGCTGCTACCTGGCGCGGCACTGCGACGTGGCCAATCCGGACGGTGTGCTCTACGGCCACCTGCCCAACTTCCCACTCAGCCCAAAGGGACGTCAGCAGGCCGCCACGATGGGTCTCTATCTCGCCTCGCGCGGCATCCGGACCATCTACGCGAGCCCGCTCGAGCGGGCCCAGGAGACGGCCGCCTTGGTCTCTCGCCAGTTGCGTCCCCCAGCTCCGATCCTGGAGCGCCAAGAGCTGGTCGAAGCCGAGTTCGGACGGTACCTCCAGGGCACCCGCCACCGGGACGTGCTGTGGCGCAAACCTCGCTGGTTTGTGCACCTGATATGGCCGGGTTTGGTGCCCGGCGACGAGTCGATGGCGGCGATGGCCGCCCGGGTTCAGCGGGTGATCTCCGAGGGCCTGCGGGATCATCCTGGAGAGGCGTTCGTCTGCGTCAGCCACGGCGACCCGATTCAGGCCTTCTGGGCCACCAGCGACCGCCGGATGCCATGGGCCCTCCACCGCCTCCAATGCTCGAAGGGAGGGCTACTTGAACTCGATTTCCTGGGGCAATCGCTGACCGGCAAACGGTACCTTTCGCCGCAGTCGCTGGCGGCCGCAGTGAGCGAGTCCGCCCAGGACACAGCCTCCGCGCTGGTCGAGGACTCGGCCGCGCCAGTTTAGTGGGCCCCGCCTAGCTGACCGCGTCCCCTCCACCGCCCGTCCCGGCGCCGGGGCGCCGGGACGGGCGGAACAGAGAGAGCGTACCTCGGATCGGATCGAAGTGGCGATCGGCCACCCGCTCCTTGAGGGGGATGATCGAGTTGTCGGTGATCTTGATGTGTTCGGGACACACCTCGGTGCAGCACTTGGTGATGTTGCAGAGAGCGATTCCCGCCTCCCCGTGGAGTTGGGGAATCCGGTTGGCGACATCCTTGGGATGCATCTCCAGGGAAGCGATTCGGACCATGAAGCGGGGGCCGAAAAAGCGATCGCGTCCCTCGTGTTCGCGGAGGACGTGGCATACGTCCTGGCAGAGGAAGCACTCGATGCAACGGCGCTGCTCGCTGACCCGCTCGATGTCCTGCTGGTAAATCAGGAACGGCGCGTGCTCCCCGGCGGCGGGTGTGAAGGGCTGGATGCGCCGGTTGACCTCGTAGTTCCAGGACACGTCCGTCACCAGGTCGGATATGTTGGGGAAGACGCGCATCGGCCCCACCGAGATCTCGGCCGACGTCTCCAGGACCTGATCGACTCGGGTCTTGCAGAGTAGTCCGGGGCGGCCGTTGATCTCGGCGCTGCAGGAACCGCACTTCCCGGCCTTGCAGTTCCAGCGGCAGGCGAGGTCGCTGCTACCGTTGGCCTGGATCCAGTGGATGGCGTCCAGCACCACCATGCCCTCGACCTGGGGGACCGAGAACTCTTCCAGCGCGCCGCCGCTCGCGTCCCCGCGCCAAACCCGCAATTTGACATTCCGATCGGTCGCGCCGTCCTGGTAAACGATCCGCAGACGGGTCGGGTGCTCGTCTTCAGGCGAGATCTCCACCGGGCTCGCCGGCTTGCCTTTGAGCCGCTCCTGCAGTTTCGCCTCGGCCGCGTCCGCAAGCGCGGTGGCCGCGACCCGTGTCTCCCCCTCGGTCAGGCGGCACAGCTGCTCGGGCATCTCCGGGAAGGCAACCGGGATCACCTGCATGCGCCCATCCGAGCCGACTCGGGTGACCAGATTGACCTTGCCCAGCTCGGGGTCGCGCTCGGGGTAGTCGAGGCGCCACTGCGAACCCCGGCTCTCTCTGCGCTCCAGCGCGGAGCGGACGATCGCCTCACTGACGGTGAGCATGAAGAGGTCGTCGCGGGCCCCGCTGAAGCCGGGGTTGTAGGCGCGGCCGCCGGGGACGCGGATCCGCTTGGCCCGCTCCTGAAGCTCCAGGATCTCCTCCAGGGTGTCCCGGAGAGACTCCTCCGTGCGGGCGATCGCCGCCCCTGACTGCATCGCGTTCTGCAGTGACCGGTGGAGCTGGAAGGGATCCTCGCCGGCGCCGCCTCCCAGAGGCCGGAGCAGGAGCGCCTCCTCCTCAGCGATCTCAGCCGGACTGACCTGGGGCAGGCGGCTTCGCGACTGGGCGTACTCCGCAGCCGCCTCACCTGCCCGTCGCCCGAAGACGAGGATGTCGCCCAGCGAGTTGCCCCCCAGCCGGTTGGCCCCGTGCAGCCCGGCGGCCACCTCGCCAGCCGCGTAGAGCCCGGGAACGTTGGTGGCTGCCGTCTCGGCCTCGACGTTGACCCCGCCCATGGTGTAGTGGATGGTGGGCGCCACCTCCATCGCCTCTCGGGTGATGTCAACTCCGGCCAGGCTGTGAAACTGCTCGTACATCGAGGGCAGGCGTCGACGGATCGTCTCCGCGCCCAAGTGGGTGACGTCGAGAAAGGCGCCCCCATGAGGTGTCCCACGTCCGCCCTGAACCTCCTTGAAGATCGACCGGGCCACCACGTCTCGAGAAGAGAGGTCCTTCTTGATCGGGTCGTAGCGGGCCATGAAGCGCTCGCCCATCCGGTTGCGCAGGATGCCCCCCTCACCCCGGACTGCCTCGGTTACCAGGATGCCCCGCGCCCCGGGGGGCCAGACCATTCCGGTTGGATGGAACTGGACGAACTCCATGTCCTTGAGCTCAGCCCCGGCCTGGTAGGCCATGGCGGCACCATCCCCGGTGCCCTCCCAGGAGTTGGATGTGATCAGGAACATGCGCCCCCACCCTCCGGTCGCCAGCACCAGGGCCTTGGCACGCATCACCACCAACTCGCCGCTGGTGCGGTCGTATCCGACCGCGCCAGCAATCCGGTCACCGTCCTTGAGCAGGCGGGTGAGCGTGGTTTCCATATGCACGGTCACCCCATCGGTGTGGACCAGCCGATCCTGGCAGGTCCGGATCAGCTCCAGGCCGGTGCGGTCGCCGATGTGCGCCAGCCGCCGCCACGAGTGCGCCCCGAAGGCGCGCTGACTGATGGCGCCCGCCTTGGTGCGGTCGAAGACCCCGCCCCACTCCTCGAGCTCGATGACTCGCTCGATGACCTCGTGGGCATAGAGCTCGACCATGCGCCAGTTGTTGAGCATGGCCCCGCCCCGGAGCGTGTCCCCGAAGTGCACCTCCCAGGAATCCGCCTCGTCCAAGTTGCCCAGGGCGGCAGCGATTCCCCCTTCGGCCATGACCGTGTGCGCCTTGCCAAGGAGCGACTTGCAGACGACCCCCACCCGGCAACCCTGTTCTGCGGCCGCGATGGCCGCCCGCATGCCGGCCCCTCCCGCCCCCAGCACTAGGACGTCGTAGCTGGCCTCGACGGTCAAGGAGTCGGCAACTCAGAAGCCCAAATGGGGATCGTGAATCACTCCGTACTGGAGCAGCCGAATGTACAGGTCGGTGAAGATCAGAGTGAACAGGCTGAGCCAGGCAAAGGTCGAGTGCCGGGCGTTGAGCCAACTCGTCCCCTTCCAGAGCTGGCGCCGCTGAGCCCCGGCCAGAACGCAGGAGAAACAGTCCACGCCGCCACCCACAAGGTGGCGCAGAGAGTGGCAGCCGAAGGTGTAGCCGGTCAGGCAGACGATGTTGGCAAGCATCAGAGCGGCGCCCACGCCGATCCCGATGTGACCCTGGTAGGAGAACGCTCGCAGGGCGTCGATCCAGAGCACCACCACGAACCCCACCGCCAGGTACATGAAGAAGCGGTGCAGGTTGTTGAGGATGAAGGGGAGCCGGGCTTCGCCCCGGTAGGCTGGCCCCCGGCCGGTGGGCGCCAGAGCCGCCAACTGCTCAGGCTCGCTCTTGGCGCAGGCGGGCGGGTCAGCGAAGAAGGAGCGGTAGTAAGCCTTGCGATAGTAGTAGCAGGTAGCCCGGAAGCCGAGCGGGATGTAGAAGATGAAGAGGGCGGGCGACACCGGGGTCCTCCCGATGGCGACCTGGGGCGAGTAGAACGGGGAGAGGTATTGGTGGAACCGGTCACTGTGAAAGAAGACGATCGTCCACAGGCTGTAGGCTCCGAAAAAGCTGAGCCAGCCCACCACGTTGGCCGGGTAGAGCCACCAGAGCTGCTTTAGCTGGGCTCGCCTGGCCCCGCCCCAGCGCAGGCTTGCCGCCATCAGCCCAGGACCGCGACGGTCTCGCGAACCGCCTCCGCGGAGCGCTCCAGTTCATCCCGCTCGAGCTCAGTCAGCGTCACCTCGATCACCTGCTCGACCCCGGCAGACCCCAGCTTGGCGGGGACCCCAACGACAACTCCGTCCAGCCCGTACTCACCCTCCAGACGCACCGCACAAGGGAGGATCTGGCCCCGATCGAGTAGGATCGCCCCCACCATCTGGGCCGCCGCGGCCGATGGGGCGTAGAAGGCACTCCCCGTCTTCAAATGGCGCACAATCTCGGCCCCTCCATCGCGGGTCCGTTGCACGATCTCCTCCAGTCGAGCCGCCGGGATGAGGCTCCCAACCGGCACCCCGGCCACCGTGGTGACCCCCCGGAGGGGAACCATCGAGTCGCCATGGCCGCCGAGCACGTAGGCTTCGACGCTGCGGACGGAGACGCCGAGCTCCGCCGCCAGGAAGGTGCGGAAGCGGGCGGTGTCGAGCACGCCCGCCATTCCGATCACCCGGCTCCGGGAAAGGCCGCTTACCCGCAGGGCCAGCTCGGTCATCACGTCGAGCGGGTTGGTGACAATGATCAAGATCGCGTCGGGGGACCGTTGGCTGACCGCCTTAGTCACCTCGCCGACGATCCTGGCATTGGCCGTGACCAGGTCGTCCCGGCTCATCCCCGGCTTACGGGCCAGCCCGGAGGTGATCACCACCACCCGGGACCCTTCGGTGATCCCGTAGTCGGTGGACCCGCGGACCTGGCTGTCGTATCCGACCACCGGCCCGGCCTCGAGTAGGTCCAGCGCCTTGCCCTCGGCCAACCCCTCCACCACGTCCACCAGGGCGACGTCCACCAAGTCCATCTCGGCCAGGCGCTGGGCCAGCGTCGCGCCGACGTTGCCGGCTCCGACGACCGAGACCTTCTCCCTCATCGACCTACCTCACGTGGGCGCGAGTGACCGAGCTGAAACCTGACACCCCCATGATACGGATCGGGCTAGGCCGCCTCGTTCAGCCCGATTGGGAGCGTTGGGCGCGCTGGCGGCAGACCTCGATTGCCGCCAGCGCCGCCTCCTGACCTTCCCAGCCCCCCACCGACACCTCCTTCTGATCCTCCAGCTGCTTGTAGGTCTCGAAGAAGATTTCGATCTCGCGCAGCCAGTGCGGAGCCAGGTCTGCCAGCTCCCTGATGGTGTCGAAGCGAGGGTCCCCCGCGGCGACGCAAAGGAGCTTGATGTCGGTGCCGTGCTCATCCGCCATGTGCAGGAGCCCGATCGGTCGAGCCGGCACCGAGCAACCCGGGAAGGTGCCCTCCTCGACTACCACCAGGGCATCCAGGGGGTCACCATCCTCTGCCAGCGTGTCCGGTACGAAGCCGTAGTCGGTCGGGTAGTGGACCGAAGAGTGGAGCACCCGGTCCAGCCGCACCCGGTGGGTAGCGTGATCCATCTCGTATTTGTTGCGACTGCCCTTGGGGATCTCGATCACTACGTCGATCGCGGTGTTGTCCATCTCTGCCTACTCCTTTGCGGGGGATGCCGGGGAGGGTACCGATCGCGGCACCGGCTCAGCCCGGAGAGAGGCCGCCACGTCGGAGCGGAGCCACAACTGTCCACCCCCGCCAGCCTCGACCTCGGTGTACCGCGAGTGCAGCAGGGGTGCGATCAGGGCCGGGCTCGGGTAGGTGTTCTGGGTCACGATGACAATCTCCGGCCGGGCCGACCGGACCCGGGCGACCAGTGCCTTGGCGCCCAGCCAGTTCTGGTCCATATAGATCGGCGGTACCGGCAGAACCGGGGTCAGCTGGCCCAATAGGTAGGGCCAGGAGTCTGCCGACCAGACGACCGCCGTCACGTCGCGGAGGTGATGCTGGCTTAGCCAGCTCAGCGCCTCCCCCTCCGCCTGGGGGAAGCGTTCGTAGAGTCCGGCCTGGCCGACCGGCGAGATGATGCCGGCAATCCTGGCCACGAAGGCAGGGTAGTACTCGGCGGTGAGCTTCACCGTGAACAGGCTCCCGCCGCTGAGCTGGCCCACGATCAGCCCGATCCAGATCAGGGCGGCCACCCCCGCCGCTCCCACGAGCGGGAGTGGGCCCGACCTCAATCCAGTCGTCCAGCGCCGGCGTCGGAACGGCGTCGCCCGGCCCAAAATCAGCACCCCAGCCGGGACGGCGGGCAGCAGAAAGTGGGCGTAGGCGCGGTTGGGCGCACCGTAGGCCAGCAGCAGGACGACCAGCCAAACCCAAGGCAGCAACCGCTCCGGGGACCAATGGCGCGCCCACCAGATCCCCCAAACCAGGAGCCCGGCGACCACCACTCGGGGTCCGATGCTGCCCAGTCCCGGATGCAGGGAGGCGGCCGTGTAGCCCTGATAGGTCTTGACCAGGAAAAAGAAGACGTTGTGGGCACCGGCTGCCTGCAGGTAGGGGACCAGCGCCAGGCCGAAAGTGACCAGCACCAGCACGGCTCCCACCACGACCACCCGCCAGCCCCCCCGGACGGTGATCCCGACGACAAGAAGACCGGCCACCGCATCCGCCAGAGATGTCTGCTGGATCAAGCACGCGGCACCGAACAGGACCCCGGCGAGTGCCGCCAGGAGCAGAGCCCGGGCCGGACCACGGCTCGGCCTGGCGGCCAGGAGGCAGACCATTCCCCAGACCGTGAAGGCGATAAGGAAGCACTCCGGCAGGGCAAGCTCAGCATTGAGGAGGGGCGTTCCCAGCAGGACCGCCGCCGTGATCATGGCCACCCGGATTCGCCCCGGGCTCAGGCACATCTTGGCCAGCATCCAGGTGCCAGCCAGGGCAACCGCTCCCGCCAAACCCGAGAGCAGGTGGAGGGCGATCTCGCTAGGCCCGAGCCAGGTCAGGGCGAGATCGTAGATCCAGAACAGAAGTGGCGGCTTGTTGTTCCAAACCGTCAGGTAGAGAACCTTTCCGTGGGTCGTCAGCCAGGCGGTCGTGGCGTAACCCGCCTCGTCGGTGTACCAGTGCGGTTCAAAGAAAGAGGGCAGGCGCAGCAGCAGAAAGAGCACCAAGGGAACGGTCAGTCCCGGGGCCGGCACCCGCCTCGCCCAGTCACCCATTTGCCCGCCCCTTGGTCTCTCGGCGGGGAGTCCCGCGGCCGTCAGGCGGGGGCCCACGGGGTTTCGGGTGGCAGTCGCCCCGGCGGACGCCGACCCGCTGGCTGCGGCGCCCGGCCGGGACCCAGCCCACCAACGGGCCGAGATTCTGGGCGGTCGGCTTCTGGGGGATGAGCCATCTATCGCCGCAGGGTCCAGACCGCGCCGTCAGCGGTCACCTCGACCTTCCGGTAACGAGCGTCCAGCAGCCCCTGGAGCGGCCCGAAGCTCCCGAGCGCGTCGTTGGTGACCACAATCACCCGGGGCCGAAGGCGGGTCGTGCTGGCCAGCAACTGGCTGCCTCCCAGCCAGTCGAAGTCCTTGTAGATCGGGGGAGCAGGCAGCACCGGCTTGAGCGGGGTGAGCAGGTACGCCCATGAGTCTGCGGACCAGACCACGGCCGTCGATCCGGCCAGGTGGTGGGTCTGGAGCCAGTGTGAGGCAGCAGCCTCGGCGATAACCCTCCGATCGAAAAAGTCGTCATATTGGACGACGCTCAGCGCGCCCGTCACCCGGCCCAGAAAGGTCTGGTAGTACGCCTCTGAGCGGGCGACGGTATAGAGGCTGCCCTGGGCCGCTGAGCTGGCGAACATCCCAAACCAGATACCTCCGCTGAGAAGCGCCGACCCCACCAGAGGAACGATCGACCATGCGGCGAGCGACTTCCCGGCCGCCCACCGGGGCCGTTTCACCCCGCCCAGAAGCACCGCTAAGGGCACCGCGGCCGGGAGCAGGTGGAAGGGATAGGCGCGATTGGGCAGCATGTAGATGAACAGCTCGACGGCGAGCCATCCCCAGATGAGGACCAAAGCCGGCGCTCGGCGCCGGGCCAGCACCAAGCCCCCGGCGAGCAGCGCTCCGGCCGCCACTCGCGGTGCCACCGAGAGCAGGTTGAAGGGCAAGGTTCGGGCGGTGTAGCCGCCGTACGAGGAGACGACGAAGAAGAAGACATTGTGCCAACCCGCCGCCACGATCGAGGGAGCCAGCACCAGCCCGACCACCACGGCTCCGGTCGCCGCCATCAGGCCAGCTGCTGCCCAACCCCGACGTCCGGGCAGGATCGCCAACAGCACCACGCCGAGAACCGCTCCTCCGAGGGCGGTCTGCTGGACCAGGCTGGCCCCGGCGGCCAGAACCCCCGCCCCCACCGCCAGCAGGTACTGATCTCGACCAGGGTTGCGCCTGCTGGCTTCCAGCACCAACACCAACCCCCATGCCTCGGGCGCGATGAGGAAATTCTCCGGCAGGGCGAGATCGCCCAACAGCAGCGGCAACCCCAGCAGGACCGCTCCCGCCAGCATGCCCACCCACTGCCCTCGGCCCGGCCAGGCCAGCCGCTGCAAGCGCCAGATCGCGGCCAGGGTGGCGGCCTCCGCCGCGGCAGAGAGCAGATGGAGACCGAACTCGCTGGGCCCGAACCCGACCAAAGCGAGCTGGTAAATCCAGAACAAGAGTGGGGGCTTGTTGTTCCAGACCGAGAGGTAGAGGACTTTGCCGTGCATCATCTGCCAGGCGGTATTGGCGTAGCCGGCCTCGTCGGTGTACCAGTGGGGCTCGAACAGCGAGGGAAGACGCAGGAGCAGGAGCAGCAACACCGCAACCGCCAGACTCCCAGGCGGGCGCCACCTTCGCCTCCGGGAACGCTCGCTGACCACCTCGAGGGCCTGCTCGGCGGTGCCCGCCCCGATGATTGATGCCAAGTCGTGTCTACCTCGTCTTCGCGGAGAACCGGCTGCGCCCCACCGATTCCAGACTCTGCGGCTGCCCGCGGGCGAGCCCAGCCACCTGCGGCCGGCGCCAGATTGAGGGGGCGCCCAGGCCCTTGGGTCCAGGCCGGAGCAGCCGCTAGTATGGCCAAACGATGAAGCCAAGAGCCATCCCCCGCCGGGTGGCGGTCACCGGGGGGGCGGGTTTCATCGGCACCCACACCGTGAGGCGGCTGCTGGAGCGTGGGGTGGAGACCATGGTGATCGACGATTTTCGCCACGCCTGCCCGGAACCGGTGCCTGCGGCCGCGACTTTGATCCGGGCCGAGATAGCCAGCCCGCAAGCTCAGCGGGCGCTGGTGGAATTCCAACCCGAGGCGATCATTCACCTGGCCGCTCAGGGAGGTGTCAACCGTTCTCTCCAGGATCCCGCCGCGGATGCCGTGGTCAACGTGGTGGGCACGGTCGCTCTGCTCCGGGCGGCGGTCGATGCCCGTTGCCCGCGCCTGGTTTTCGCCTCCTCAGGAGGGGCGATCTACGGGCGAGCCCGGCGCCTGCCGAGCCGGGAGACCGACCGGGCCCAGCCACTCTCCCCTTACGGGGCCGCGAAACTCGCCTGCGAGGGCTACCTCGGAATGTTCTCGCGCACCTTTCAAATTCACGTGGTCGCCCTCCGCTACGGCAACGTCTATGGGCCGCTGCAGGACGGATCAGGCGAGGCCGGAGTGGTTGCGATCACCTCCGAGCGCCTCCGCCAGGGCCTCGCGCCCCAGATCACAGGCGACGGCGGCCAGACTCGAGACTTCACCTTCGTCGCCGACGTCGCAGCCGCCAATCTGGCCGCCCTCACCACCAGCTTTCAAGGCCCGATCAATGTCGGCACCGGGCGCCCCAGTTCGGTCAGCGAGGTGGTCGCGACCCTGACTGCAACCTCCGGATTCCCCGGCCCCGCCGCTCACATCGCGGGCCGCCCCGGCGAGGTGCGCGCCAACTACCTCAGCCCGGTGCGCGCCGCGAAGCACCTTGCCTGGCAGGCTCAGGTGGGACTCGCCGACGGGCTGGCCGCCACCTACCGGAGCTTCGCCGAGATCAGCTAGGATCCATCCGCCGACCGGGCGGTTGCCAGCTTCGAGCCATCCTCCACCGGAGCCGAACTAACTCCCGCACCGCCCGCAGGATGGGCACCAATCGCCCCCCAGAGCGCACCCCGGCCACTCGGGGATGGTGCTCCAGCCCGACCTGCCGGATCACCAGGCCGCTCCGCTGCGCCTTGAAATACAGTTCGGTGTTCAGCAGAGCGGAACGAGCCAGGATTGGACTGGCCAGCTCGAGGAACTCCTGGCGCATCAGCTTGAAGCCGCAATCGACGTCCCGGTAGGAGATGCCATAGATGAGGCGGACCAGCATGTTGAAGGTCCCGCTGACCACCGCCCGGTGCCAGGGATCGGCCCGGTGGATCCGCCACCCCGCCACCAGGTCGGCCCCCGGACTGACCGCGGCCAGGCGGCTCAAATCTCGGGGATCGAACTGTCCGTCCCCATCGATGAAGGCGACCCAGTCGCCCTTGGCGTCCCGCAGGCCGTCGGCAACGGTGATCCCGTAACCCGACTTCTGGCGGTGACGAACCACCCGCAGTCGTTCCACCTGGCCACCCATCTGCGCCTGCGCCACCGCCACGGTATCGTCCGTGCTGCCGTCGTCGACCAGCACGATCTCAAAGGCGTCGGCAAGCTGATCGAGAGTCTCCCGGGCGGCAGGAATGACCCGTGCCATGTTGGCCGCCTCGTTGTGGACCGGGATCACCAGGCTGACCAGCCCCGCGAGACGGTTCGGCCGACCCGGGTCGGGCTCAGCCACGGACCACGTTGACACCCTGTAGCAGCGCGTAGATCACCGTCGGAAAGACGCCCAACAGCAGGGTCCCGGCCGCGGCCACGGTGACCACCCCGAGACCGAGACTGGAAACCCTGGAGTCGGCTACCTTTCCCTCCTCCCCTCCCCGCCCCCGCAGGAGCACCCCCGCTGCGTCGGCCACGGCCCCGACCACCGGGATCCCTGTGTACATGACCAGGATCACCCGCAGGTAGTAGAAGAGGGAGACGGCGGAGGTGAGGATTCCCCAGATGGCCAGGGGCAGCTGCCCGTCGTGGATGGCGGCCGCGAAGAGAAAGAACTTCCCGAAGAACCCGGCCGTCAGAGGGAACCCGGCCAAGGAGAGCATGAATACCGCCATCAGCCCCGCTAGCCAAGGCTGGCGCTGCGCCAATCCCCCCAGCTCCTGATAGCGGTCGCAATCCTCGCCCCGGCGGCTCAAGATGGTGACCACCGCGAAGGCCCCCGTGTTCATGAACGCGTAGACGGCGAGATAGTAGAGCGAGGCCTGGGCACCGTCGGGCCTACCCACCGCGACCCCGATCAGGATGTAACCCGCCTGGGCGATGCCCGAGTATGCCAGCAGGCGCTTCAAGGACCCCTGGGCCACTGCCACCACGTTTCCGAAGACCATTGAGACGATGGCCACCAGAGCCAGCGGTACCTCCCACTCGGAGCGGTAGGGGGCGAAGGTGGCTGAGAAGAGGCGCAGGAACACGGTGAAGGCGGCCACCTTGGTGGCGACCGACATGAAAGTAGTGACCAGCGCCGGAGAGCCTTGATAGACGTCCGGCGTCCACCAATGGAAGGGGGCAGCCGAGACTTTGAAGAGCAAGCCCACGGCGAGCAGGGTCATTCCCGCCAGCGCGATCGGATCGATAGGACCGTGCTGGGCTGAGTGAGTCAGCGCCTGGTGGATTCCTACCAGCATGGTGTGTCCGGTCTCGCCATAAATGAGCGCCATCCCGTAGACCAGGAATCCCGAGGCGAAACCCCCCATGAGCAGGTATTTGAGGGCGGCCTCCTGGCCCACCCGCTCGCCCCGGGCGAACCCGGCCAGCACGTAGAGAGGGATCGAGAGCAGTTCGATGCCGAGGAAGATCACGATTAGGTTGGTCGCCCCGTCGAGGGTCAGCATGCCGCTCACCGAGGCGAGCAGCAGGATGTAGTACTCCCCCTCCTCCATCCCCCGCCGGCGCAGATAGGCCGGACTGAGGGCAACCACGGCCAGGGCGGTGGCCAGCACCACGAAGTCGGAGAAAAGCGCGAACCGGTCATCCGCGATAGCGCCATCGAAGATCAGCGTGTGGGCCGGATTGACTATCCACTGCCCGGCCACCGCCCCCATCCCCGCCACCAGAACCGCGGCCGTGAGCAGGGGGACCAGGGGATGACCTCGGCGGGAGACGAAGAGATCGGCCATCAGAACCGCCACCATCCCCACGCCGACGACCAGGAGCGGCAGGATGCCGAGCAAGTCGGAGCCGGGGACGAAACGGAGCGGGTACCAGGGCGGGGTCGCCCCCAGCAGAGCTCCCATCAGACTCACCAGGGCACTCCGCTAGGCGCGCCCCGGGTTCTGGTTGCCGGGGCCGCGTTCGCCGCCGCGCCGCGGTCGGCGGCTGAGAGGTATTGGCCGGCACTGAGGCGGGTGTAGCGGATCACCGGGCCGGGGTAGACACCGATCACGATGATCAACGCCACCAAGGGCCCCAGCAATGCCAACTCCCGGAACGTGACGTCGAGGCGGCGAGCCGGGCGGCGCTCGAGCTCCTCCTGCCCGTCCTGAGGAAGTCGGAGCCGCCCCTGGGTTATCCCCTGGTAGAGGCGGAGCATGTAGCAGCAGGCGAGCACCACTCCCAGGCTGGCCAGGACGGCCCAGGCCGGTGAGACCTGGAAGGCCCCCAGCAAAGTCAGAAACTCGCCCACGAAGGAGTTCAGCAGGGGCATCCCCAACCCGGCCAAAACGGCGACCAGGAAGAGGCCCGCCATGACCGGCATGGGCCCGGCCAGCCCGCCCAGCTGGAGCAGGCTTCGGGTGGCGAACCGCGCCTCGTAGGCACCGACGCAGACGAACAGCGCGGCGATGATGATGCCGTGGTTGACCATCTGGATGATGGCCCCGTTCAGGCCATCGATGTTGAGCGAGAAGATGCCCAGCACGATGAACCCGAGGTGGCTGATCGAGGCGTAGGCGACGATGCGTTTGATGTCCCGTTGGGCGAGTGCGGCGAGCGCCCCATAGATGATGCTGAGCACCCCGAGCCCCAGCATCAAGGGCTGAAAAGTGTGGCTCGCCTGGGGGAACAGGGTGAGGTCATAGCGGATGAACCCGAAGGCCCCGAGCTTGCTCACGATGCCCGCGAAAAAGACCAAGAAGGACGTGGTTCCCGAGCTGTAGGCGTCGGGCAGCCAGGAATGGAACGGAACCAACGGCAGCTTGATCGCAAAGGCCAGGGCGAAGGCCAGGAACATCCAGTCCTGGGCATTGAGCAGGGTGAACCCGTGGCCGAACACGGTCAGGAGGGAAGGCTGGCTGGTCTTGAGGAACGACTCAGCGGCGATCAGGGTGGGAACGTCAAACGTGTAGATACCGGTTTGCGACCCGGTGATGAAGTAGACCGCGATGATCGCCAGCAACATGAAGAGGCTGCCCGCGACCGTGTAGATGATGAACTTCAGAGCGGCCCGGCCCCGCTGCTGGTCCCCCCAGCCGATCATCAAGAAATAGAGTGGGATCAGGGCGGCTTCCCAAAAGAAGTAGAAGAGGATCAGATCGAGCGACATCAGGACGCCCATCACCCCCACCTCGGACAGCAGCATCAGGGCGGCGAAGCTGCGCCATCGCGGCTGGCTCCGGGTGAGTGAGACTGCCGCCAGGAAGAAGAGCAAGGCGGCCAGGGCGATCAACCACACCGAGAGGCCGTCGACGCCAACGTGGTACGAGAAGTTGATCGGCGGTGGGCTGGCCTGATTGAGGGCGTTGTTGCCCTCGTTGAAGCCGGGATGGGTGGCCGAAAGGGAATGCCCGGTGTGCAACCAGGCCACCTGCTCTTGGAACTGAAAGCTGAGCGGCCCGCTGATCTTCGACAGAGAGGTGCCATTGGCCGAGCCGTGAAGATGCGCGTCGGACGCCGGCGGCACGGCGAGGAAACTCACCAGCAGGACGACGGCAAGAATCAGCCCAGCTCCGGTCGAGCCAATCAACACCGCCCGGGCCGCCCCGCCCCGACGCCGGGGCAGGGCCAGCACCACCAGGGCTCCCGCCAAAGGGACCCCCAGGATCACGGTCAGAATCGGCCAGCTCATGCCAGCCGGAGCCCCAGGACCACGAGCCCGATTACGGCGCACACGAAGAAGAGCAGGGCGTAGTCGCGGAAATAACCCGTCTGCATGGTCCGTAGGTCATCCGCCAGCGTCCGGACCCCGGCCCGGACCCCGCCGACCAGGCTTTCGAACAACTCTCCCTCGAAAACCACGCGCACCATGGCCGCGGCGGCCCCGGTAGGCCGCACCAGGACCGTGCCGTACAGCTCGTCCCAGTAGAACCCGTTCAGCGACAGCTGGTAGAGCCAGGGCAGGTGCCGGCTGATCAGCTGCGCCGAGACCAGCCTCCGGCCATACACCGCCCAGGCCAAAGCCACCCCGCCCAGGCTGAGCAAGGTTCCCGCCAGGAGAGCGACCGCCTGAATGCCGGGGCTCGACTGGGCGGGGCTGCCGCCCACCACCGGATCGAGGAAAGTGCTGAACAGGGTGATCGGGTGGAATCCGAAAAAGTCGATGTTGAGGAATCCGACGACAGCCGACAGGACGGCCAGCACCAGTACCGGTGCCAGCATGGTCGGACCGGCCTCATGGGCGCCGGCGGCCCGCTCGCTGGTCGGCTCACCGCGAAACACCGCCCAGACCACTCGGAAGATGTAGAAGCTGGTCAAGACGTTCACCGAGACCCCAAGCAGCCAGAGCCAGGGCACCGCGGGGCCCAGGACCAGCCCGCTGCTGAGCAGCTCCTCCTTGCTGAACCAACCTGCGAAGAGGGGGATCCCGGCAAGCGCCAGGGAGCCGACCAGAAAGGCGCCGAAGGTGAGCTTCATGCGGGTGGAGAGGCCGCCCATGGAGCGGATGTCCTGTTCGTCGTGGAGCGCGTGGATGACATTCCCCGCGGCCAGGAAGAGCAGTGCCTTGAAGCAGGCATGGGTGAAGAACTGAAACATCCCGGCGGCGTAGGCCCCGGCCCCGACCGCGAAGATCATCAGTCCGATCTGGCTCATGGTCGAGTAGGCGATGACCCGTTTGATGTCGAACTGGGTGCAGCCGATGATCGCGGCCATCAGGGCGGTCCCGATGCCGACCGCGGCGACCACGCCGGCCGCCACCGGTGCCTGCTGGAAGATGGGGTGGAAGCGGGCGACGAGGTAGACCCCGGCGGTGACCATGGTCGCCGCGTGGATCAGCGCCGAGACCGGGGTCGGTCCCTCCATCGCGTCCGGAAGCCAGGTATGCAGGGGCCACTGGGCGGACTTGGCGGCGGCACCCAAGAAGAGCAGGAGCCCGATGGCTGTGACCAAGCCCCCGCCCGATGGCCCCAGCCCGTTGTGGAAGTGGGGCCCCGGGCCAACGTTGGCAAAGATGGTCTGGAGGTCGACGCTGCGGAGCAGCTGGCCGCCACTCCCCCTCAGGTTCAGGAAGATAAGGAAGGCGCCGAGCACCAATCCCACGTCCCCGATCACCTGGGTGATGAACGCCTTGCGCCCCGCCGCCACCGCCGCCGGCCGCTGGTACCAGAAGGCGATCAGCGCGTAGGAGGCGAAGGCGACCATGCTCCAGCCCACGATGAGAAAGATCAGGTTCTCGCTCATCACCAAGACCAGCATGCTGGTGATGAACAGGTTCATATAGGCGAAGAAGCGGTTGTAGCTGGGGTCCTCGGCCATGTAGCCGACGCTGTAGACGTGGATCAAGCCGCCGATCCCGGTGATCACCAGCATCATCAGAATCGAGAGCGGATCGATCCGGAGGCTGAAGTTGGCGTTGAAGCCGGCGCGGCCCAGCGCCCCGTTCGCGGGTCCCACGCTGAGGTTGAGCCAGTGCCACAGGATCACGGTGATGCCGCGCCCCGAGGGGGGCTGGGTGAGCAGCTCGACCAGGAGGATGACCGAAGCCGCAAAGGCGCCCAGGACAACTCCCGGGCCGAGGAGCGTGACCACCCGATGGGGAAGCCGCCCTGCCGAGAGCGCGTTGATCAGAAAGCCGGCCGTGGGGAGTCCCAGGGCGACGCCACAGAGGACCAGGGTGAAGGTCGGGTTCATTCCCGCATCTCACTCAGGTCGTCGAGGTCGAGGCGCCGTCCACTTCGATAGACGCCGGTGATCAGGGCCAGTCCCACGACCACCTCGCTGGCCGCGACCGCGATCACGATGAGGGTGAACACCTGGCCGGCCATGGTGTGGGTGTAGCGGGCGTAGGTGACCAGGACGAGGTTTCCCGCGTTCAGCATTAGCTCGATTGACATGAAGACGACGATCGGGTTGCGCCGGACCATCACGCCCAGCGCCCCGATCGAGAACATCGCCGCCGAGAGGGTTAGGAACCCGGGGAAGAGCCCGGTCAAGGCGCGGCCCGGCGGTGGCGGGACAGGTAGACGGCTCCGACCGCCGCGACGAGAAGCAGCAGTGAAGTGACCTCGAAGGGGAGCAGGTAGGTGGTGAAGAGCTGCTCGCCTAGGGTCTGCACCTGGCCGTGGGCGTTCACCGCCTGGGGGCTGAAAGGCCCCAACCCTCCATGAAACTGCCCGGCCGCGTTGACGGTGATCCCGTTCAGCGCCAGCCGCCCGACCATCACCGTGAACCCGGCGGCGGCGATCCCGCCCACCAGTAGGCGTAGCTCCAAGGGGCGGACCACCTCCTCGGCCCCGGGGGCCAGCAGAGCGATGATGAAGACGAAGAGGACCATCACCGCGCCGGCGTAGACGATGATCTGGACGGCGGCCAGAAACTGCGCGTCGAGGAGCAGGAACAGGACCGCCAGGGCGACCAGGTTGACCACCAGGCTGAGCGCCGAGTAGATGGTGCGCCGGCTCGCCACCACACCAGCCGCCCCCAGGAAGGCGAGCACCGCCGCCAGGCCGAAGATGATCGTCATCCGGGAGGCGTCATCCCGGGGGCGTCCCCCGGCCGGGCCCGTTCCCCTCTGGGATCGGTGGATTGAGCCCCGGGGCCATCCCGGCTGGACCCTGATGCGAGGAGCCGGCCCCGAGCGGAGTGGGCTGCGGCGCCGGCGGTCCCGTCCCCTCGCCCGCCCCTTGCTGCAGCTCGGTGGCCCCTGGCCAGGCCTCCAGCAGGTCGTCCTTGGTGGCCACCAGGCGCTCCCGCTTGTAGTCGGTCAGGTCGAGCCGGGGGCCCAGGGTGATCGCCTCCGTGGGGCAGGCCTCAGCACAGAAGTTGCAGTAGATGCAGCGCATCAGGTTGATCTCGTAACGGACGGCGTAGCGCTCCCCCGGAGAGACCGGGTGGGCTGGGTCATTGGCCGCCGCCTGGACGTAGATGCAGCCGACTGGGCAGGCCCCGGCGCAGAGCTCGCAGCCGATGCACTTCTCCAGACCGTTGTCGTACCGGTGCAGAATGTGGCGGCCCCGGTGGCGGGGCGGAACCGGCCTCTGCTCCTCCGGGTACTGGATGGTGATCGGGCGCGAGGCCATCGCGCGCAGGGTCGTCCGCAGCCCACCAAGCATCTCGCGGAACACTACCCGGCACCCCCGGAGGTGGGTCGGGGACACTGAAAGCGCCTCATCGGATGGCCACGAAGACGGCGGTAAGCAACAGGTTGGCCAGTCCCAGGGGCAGCAAGACCTTCCAGCCGAACTGCATCAGCCGGTCGTAGCGAAGCCGCGGGAAGGTCCAGCGCACCCACATCATGACGAATATCAGCAGGGAGACCTTGGCTCCGAACCAGAGCGGGCCGAGGAACCAGAAGGGAGCCATCCAGCCGCCCAGGAACATGACCGTGGCAATCGAGCAGACGGTGATCATGTTGATGTACTCGGCCATGAAGAAGAGTCCGAAGCGCATCCCGGCGTACTCGGTGTGGTAGCCAGCAACCAGCTCGGCCTCGGCCTCGGGGAGGTCGAAAGGGAGCCGGTTGGTCTCGGCCAGGGCGCCGGTGAAGTACAACAGAAAGCCCAGCGGCTGAAGGAAGACGAACCAGAGGCCGTGCTGCTGGTTGACCACCGTTTCCAGGTTGAGCGAACCGGCCAAGAGGACGGGGCCGATCAGAGCGAAGCTGACCGCCATCTCGTAGCTGATCAGCTGGGCCGAACTGCGCAGCGCCCCCAGCAAGGAGTACTTGGAGTTGCTCGCCCAGCCCCCCAGGAAGATGGCATAGACGCCGAGCGACGTGACCGCCAGGATGAACAGCAGGCCGACGTTGAAATGGGCCAGGTCCCAGTGCAGCGGATAGCCGCCCGGGCAGCTCGCGGAGAGCGGACCGGCTCCGTGGGTGCCCCCGATGCAGATCGTCTGGTTGATCGGAATCGTCGAGAAGGCGAAAAGAGCCGCCGCCGCCGCCAGGGCGGGAGCAAGGGTGTAGAGGAAGTGGTCGCGGCCGTCGGGAGCGGCCTTCTCCTTCAAGAAAAGCTTGATTCCGTCCGCGGCCGGTTGGAGAAAGCCGAAGGGTCCGACCCGATTGGGCCCAATCCGCAGCTGAATGCGCGCCGAGATCTTGCGCTCGGCGAGCGTCATGTAGGCGAAGCCGGTGGCGAGGACGATGATGATCAGAATTCCCTTGACCAGAGCCACCACCGTGGCCAGCAGGATCGAGGTTGCGGCCGGACTCAACCGGATTGGGTCCAATCCGGGCGGAGACCGCCCCCACAGCCGCGGTAGCCGGGGACAGCCTGGGCGATCAGCTCAAAGACCGGGCCGGCGAGGGGCTGGACCGCCAGCGCGGTTCCCATCGCCCCCGCCAGATCGCCCAGAATCCGCAGGTCCGAGGGAAACGCATATCGAGGCTGCACGCCGGGGCGGACCCGCTGCACCCGGCCCTCGGTGTTGGTCACCGTGCCCGCCTTCTCCGCAATCGTGCGACCCGGGAGGAGCACCGACGCGTGGCGGGCGATCGCGCCGGAGAACGGGGTGATGCCCACCACCACCTCGGTCCGGGCCAGCGCCTCGGTGAATCCGGGGTCGGCGTCCCAACCCTCCCCCACGACCACCAACGCTCGAATCGCCCCGTCCCGGGCCGCCCTCAGGATTTGACCCCCGTCCCGCCCCGGAACCGGGGCGGGACGGTAGCCGGGGAGCAGGCCCGGCGTCAATCCCAGGTCCTGGCAACCTCGGGCGTTCATCCCCTCGACGATGGTCAGGACCCGTACCGCCGCCCCCCCGCGGGTCAGCCTCTCGGCGAGGTCCATCGCGGTCGCCCGCCCTTCCTGGGAGGCGACCACCCCCACCGACTCCCCGGCCCCGACCTGGGCCAGGAGCTGGTCGAGATCGGCCCCGTCCGGAAGGCGCAACACCCGCCGCCGCAACTTGTTCTCGGCCTTGAACAGGCGCAGGGTCAACACCGGGTCCGAGCGCTCTGGCCCCTCCCCCAGAACCACTACCGTGCCGCACTCCTCCAGCTCGGCAATACTCAGCTGGAACTGTTGTGGCCCGATCCCGGGCAGGGCGGAGAGTCGGTGGTCGAGATGGGGGGTCCCAACCACCTCCCGGGCCAGCCACTGGATCACGAAGGCCTCCTCGTTGGTCACCTGCGGCGAGCCCAGCCAGGCGACCGAGTCAGGCCCGTAGTCGCCCCGGACCCGAAGCAATGCCCCAGCGGCCCGCGCCACCGCGTCCTGGTAGGAGGTGGTCTGCCGCGCCCCGGCCAGCCGCGCCTCGGGGTTCAGCACCCGATCCCCCCGATTCAGCTCGGGAAAGCTGTACCGGCCGGTGTCACACAACCAGCTGTCGTCGACGTCGGGATTGTCGTTGCTGGCAAAACGGACGATCTGATCCTCGCGGGCGTCGATGAAGATGTTGCAGCCGTAGGAACACTTGGGGCAGACGCTGGCCGATCTCCGCAGGTCCCAGGGACGGGCCTGGAATCGGTACCGCTCGTGGGTCAGCGCCCCAACCGGGCAGATCTCAGGCAGATTGCCCTGAAACTCACTCTCCAGCTTCCTTCCCTCGAAGGTATCGACCAGGGTGTGCACCCCGCGCTGCTGCAGCACCAGCTCCCGCTCGCCGGTTATCTCTTCGTAGTAGCGCACGCAGCGCCAGCAGAGGATGCAGCGCTCCTGGTCGAGGACGATCTTGTCCGAGAGCTTGACCGCCTTGTCGAAGTGGACCTTCTCGGCGATGTCGGTGCGAGTCCGCCCGGGGCCGTAGCGCAGGGTGAAGTCCTGAAGGTCGCACTCCCCGCCCCGGTCACAGACCGGGCAGTCCAGGGGATGGTTGACCAGCAGGAGTTCCAGGTTGCCCTCCCGGAATCGGCGCACCCGCTCGGTGTCGGTGCGCACCACCATCCCCTGCGCCACCAAGGTGGCGCAGGCGGGCTGCAGCTTGGGCATGCCTTCGACCTCGACCAGGCACATCCGGCAGACCGCCACCGGTTCCATCTTCTTGTGAGCGCAGTAGACAGGAACGTAGACCCCCGCTTTCTCACAGGCGTCCCATACCAGTGTCCGGGGGGCCACCTCGACACCTCGGCCGTCGACCGAAACCCCCACCACCTCGAGCGCGGGCTTGGTGCTTGCCAAACTAGGCCGCCCTGTCCTGGTCCGCGCGAATCGGGCAGCGGCCCGCCCCACAGTGGCGTCGGAACTCCTCGGGGAACATCTTGTAGGCGGACATCACAAACCAGGTGGCCGTGTCACCGAGGACGCAGAAGCAGTGCCCATCCATGCTGGCGCAGATGTCGGCGAGGGTGGCCAGCTCCGCCTCCGAGGCCAGTCCCGCCTCCAGGCGGTGCATCAGCTCGCTCTCGAAGTAGGTCCCCTCGCGGCAGGGCACGCACTTGCCACAGGACTCGTGCTGATAGAAGTCGACCAGGCGCATGGAGACATCCACCAGACAGGTGGTCTCATCCATCACCACCAGGGCGCCCGCGCCCAAAGCGGAGCCGGCGTCGGTCACCGCCTTGAAGTCGAGGGGCAGGTCGAGGTGCTCCGGGCCGAGGATCTGCATCGATCCCCCGCCCGGCTGGAGCGCCTTGAGGGAGCGCCCCCGCCAGACTCCACCGGCCATACCCAGCAGCTCCCCAATCGTGGTCTTCCCCAGCGCCACCTCATAGTTGCCGGGCCGCTCGACATGGCCGCTGACGCAGAAGAGACGGCTCCCCGGACTGCCCGGCGTCCCGATCGCGGCGTACTTGGCACCGCCCTCGCTGACGATGTAGGGGAGGTTGGAGAGCGTCTCCACGTTGTTGACGATGGTGGGCTGTCCGTAGAGGCCCTTTACGGCGGGAAACGGCGGCTTCAGGCGGGGCTGCCCGCGCAGCCCTTCGAGGGAGTCGAGCAGAGCGGTCTCCTCGCCGCAGATGTAGGCGCCGGCGCCTCCATGCACGATCAGCTCGCAGTCCCACTCCCGGCCCATGATTCCTCGCCCGGCGTACCCGGCCTGGTAGGTCTCGGCCACCGCGCGCTCGAGGAGCTGGCGCTGGGCTCGGTACTCGCCCCGGATGTAGATGAAGGCGTGGGATACCTGGAGCGCGTAGGCGGAGATCAGCACCCCTTCCAGGAACTGGTGGGGGAACTCCTCCATCAGGTAGCGGTCCTTGAAGCAGCCCGGCTCCGACTCATCGGCGTTCACGCAGAGGTAGCGGGGGAATACCCCCTGGGGCAAGAAAGACCATTTGGCGGCGGTGGGAAACCCCGCCCCGCCTCGGCCCCGCAGCCCCGACGCCTTCACCTCGGCGGCGATCGCCTCGGGGGTCATTCCCAATGCCTGGCGCAGAGCCCGGTACCCGCCCACCCGCTCATATCCTGCCAGCGTCGTCAGACCGGGGGCGCCGCGGTGCCTCGTCAAGACCCGGGCCTCAGGCATCGGGATTGGCACCGGGGGCAGACGATGACGCGGCCCGGATCTGCGCCAGCACCTGGCGAGCCCCCTCGAGGTCGAGATCCTCATAGCTGAGCCGATCGACCTGCATCATGGGCGCCCCCCCGCACGCTCCTAGACACTCGACGGTGCCTTCGAGGGTGAAGACACCGTCCTCGGTGGTCTGGCCGTCCGAAACCTGGAGCAGATTCTCGAGGTCGGCCAAGAGCTGATCGGCACCACGCAGGCCGCAGGAGACGTTGCGGCAAACCTGGATCAGATGGCGTCCCGGCTGTTGCTGAAAGTACATCGAGTAGAAGGTGGAGACGGCCTCCACCTCAGCGGGCTGAAGTCCCAGCTCGGCGGCGACCTCGACCAACCCCTCGGGGGGCAGGAAACCGAGCTGGTCCTGGACCGCCCAGAGCGCGGGTAGGACCGCCGACCGGGGCCATGGGTAGAGCGCTCGGGAGCGCCGGATCCGCTCTCTGGTGACGGCGTTCAGCACCCAGGTGTCCGAGCCGCTCGCGCTCGGGGCCTCACTCATCGGGCCGGGCTCCGGTCCTCCAACCACCGAGTTCGAATGGCCGCCCCCCCAGGGGCCGGAGGGCGCGCTTCTGCATGCCGCAGCTCATTCGGAGCCCACTTTACCAACCAGGCTGCCCGGCTCGGACGGCTTCGCCCGCGGCGGGGCCGGTCGGTGCCGCAGGATTACCGCTGTGACCCCGCTCCGCCCCCCCTCCCCGGCCGACTCCGGCATCCCGAGCGGGATCTCCCCAACTCCCCGGCGAGCCCGACTGCGCCGCCTTCTGGCCAGCCCCCTGATCCGCCAGAACCTCCTCTACCTGATCGGAATCGGGGGTTCGGGATTGGGCGTCCTGATCGCCCAGTCGTACGCCGCCCACCACTTGACCGCGGTACAGAACGGCGAGTCAACCTCGGTCGTCGCGGTGCTCAACCTCCTCTACACGACCTCCTTCGTGGTCAATGCCGGGGCTGCCCGGGAAGTGGCGGCGACGGTCGCCCGGGGGGTGCCGGCAATCGAGCGCTGGGCCGATCTCCGGCGGAGCTCACTCAAGGTCGGCCTGACCCTGGGCGCGGCCATGATCCCAGTCGACTTCCTGCTCGCCTTCCTGCTCCACCTTCCCCACCCGGCGGTGTTGCTGGCCGCGATCCTGGCCGGTCCGCTGACCGCGTACGCGGGCGCTCAGCGAGGCTTCCTCCAGGGTGCTCGCGACTTTCGTCGCCTGGCCGTCAACTTCCTGCTCTACGGGGGGACGGTCGTGGTCGCCGCGGTGCTCCTGCTCCACCTTCACGCCGGCGAGGCGGCCGTCCCGGTAGCGACCGTGGCCGGAGCCGCGGGCTCGGCGATCTATCCGCGCCATCCGGGGGCGCACCTGCGTCGCACGGCGAGTTCCGGGCGGCTTATCGATTACACCGTGGTGGCGGGAGCGGCGACCGCGCCGGTCTTCAACAACATTGACGTGGTGGCGGCCCGCCACGTTCTCCCCGCGGGCGGGGCGGGACTCTACTCCGGCCTCTCGGTGATGGGCAAGATCATCTTCTTCGGGACCAGCAGCCTGAGCGCGGTGATGTACCCCCGGGTCGCCGCCGCCCCCAGTCGATCGGCCCGACGCCGGCTCCTGCTGCAGACTATGGCCGCGCTCTGCGCGGTGGATGCGGTGGCCCTGCTGGCCTACGGCCTGCTGGCCCCCCGTCTCTTGAGGACGGTGCTGGGACCGCAGTACGTGAGTGACTCCCCACTGCTGCTGCTCTTCGCCGCGGGAGTGGTCGCGCTCACCTTTGTCAATCTCCTGGTGTACTACGGGATGGGCGCACGGGTGCGCCACTTCGCGATCGTCCCCGCGATCGGGATCCCCGCCCTGGTGGCCTGGCTCTTCGCGTCGCCCCCGCAGGTGTCCCAGTTCGTTCCTCGAATCGCCAGCGCCCTGATCGTCCTCGCCGTCCTGGAGGCTGTCATGGTGCTTCCCGGCGTCTTCCGAGCCAAGCCGACCGGCGAGCCGGCCGCCTAGGCCAGCCCAGCTGAGTGGACTGGATCGGGGTCAGCGGTCCACGTCTCCCAGGGTGATGTCGATGCTGCCGACCACCGCCACCGCGTCGGCAACTAGTTCGTCCTGAACCATCTTGTGCAGGGCCGAGAGGTTGCTGAAGGAGGGTGCCCGCACCTTGCACCGGTAGGGCCGGTTGCCCCCATCGGAGACGAGCAGAAACCCGAGCTCGCCACGCGGGCTCTCGATCGCGTGGTAGATGGCCCCCGGGGGCGGCCGGAACCCCTCAGTCGTGAGTTTGAAGTGGTGGATCAGGGACTCCATCGAGGTGTCGATCTCGGACCTGGGTGGCAGGGTCACCTTGCGGTCCGGGCTGTTGGTGGGGCCACCGGGGAGCGCCTCGATGGCCTGCTCGACGATGCGGCAGGACTCGCGCATCTCCCGGACCCGGATCAGGTAACGGTCGTAGACATCACCGTTGATCCCGATCGGCACCTCGAAGTCGAAGTGGTCATAACTCGAGTACGGGCGCGCGCGGCGCAGGTCGTAGGGCACCCCCGACCCGCGCAGGGTCGGCCCGCTGCAACCGAAGCCCAGGGCCTCGGCGGCGCTGATCACCCCCAAGCCGATGGTCCGCTGTCGCCAGATCGGGTTCGAGGTCAGCAGCCCCTCGTACTCGTCGACCTTCTGCTGGAAGTCCGTGGTGAAGGCGCGAACCATGGGCACGAACTCCTCGGGCACGTCAGCCATGAGTCCCCCGACGCGAATGAAGCTGGTCATCATCCGAACTCCGGAGATCCACTCCATGATGTCGAGAATCCGGTCCCGCTCCCGCCAGCAGTACATGAACACGGTGGTCGCCCCGAGATCGAGGGCATGGGTACCGAGCCAGATCAGGTGGCTGGCAATGCGCGACAGCTCGACGACTATGACCCGGAGGTACTGGCCCCGGGCCGGAACCTCCAGGCCCATCAGCTCCTCCACCACCAGGGCGAAGCCGAGGTTGTTCATCGGCGGCGCCAGGTAGTCCATCCGGTCGGTGAGCGGAATGCACTGCTGGTAGGTGTGGGACTCGAAGCTCTTCTCGAAGCCGGTGTGCAGGTAGCCGATATCCGCCCGGCAGCTCCGCACCCGCTCCCCGTCGAGCCCCAGGACCAGCCGGAGCACACCATGAGTGCTGGGGTGCTGAGGTCCCATGTTCAGCTCCATGAGGTCCTCGGCGTTCTCAATCTTGTCGAGGAACTCGCCTTTCCCCGCCGGGTCGTAGCGGCGGATACCCTCCTGGCGCGGGACCAGGTCGGGTGGGGTGCCGTCTCCGACCGGGGGTGGCAGGATCGCCATCAGGGGCGCTCCACTGCGCCCCGGGTCGCGCCGGGAAGGTATTCCGGGCGGTCCTGCGAGGAGAGCGCCCACTCGATGTTGTGGGTGAATGCGACCGGCTCGCCGAAGGAGACGTAATCCTTGCGCAGGGGGTGCCCCTCCCAGTCGTCGGGAAGTAGGATTCGGGTCAGATCGGGATGTCCGCTGAAGCGAACCCCAAAGAGGTCGAAGCACTCCCGCTCGTGCCACTCCATCCCCGGATAGACACTGGAGAGGGACGGGATCTCGGCGTCAGCGACCACCGGGACGATGAGCCAGGCAAGATCGTTGTGGACCAGCGAGCGCAGCAGGTAGGTGACCTCAAACCGCAGCTCACGCTCGGGCCAGTCGATGCAGGTCATGCAAACCGCCATCTCATAGAGGGTGCTCGGGTCCGAGCGCAGCGCCATTGCTGCCTCCAGCAGCCGCTCCGCTGAGATGATCAGCTTGACCTGGCCGCGCTCATTGACCGCGTGGGGAGGGGCGTCGGGAAACCGCCTCTCGAGCAGGCGCGCCGCGCGCCGACCTGATTCCAGGTGTGGAGGGGTTTTTCCCGCCCTCCGAGGCGCCGCGCGAGGGGCCACTTCGCTAACCCCGGACGCTGCTCACCGGCGTCGCGGCGATCTTCTTCTGGAGCTTGATCACCGCGTCGAGCAATCCCTCCGGCCGGGGGGGACAGCCCGGGATGTAGACGTCGACCGGGACCACCTTGTCGACCCCTTGGATGATTGCGTAGTTGTTGAAGATGCCCCCGCAGGAGGCGCATGCGCCCATCGAGATCACCCACTTGGGGTCGGGCATCTGATCGTAGATCTGGCGCAGGACCGGGCCCATCTTCTGGGAGACGCGACCGGCGACGATCATCATGTCCGCTTGGCGCGGCGAGGCGCGGAACACCTCGGCTCCGAACCTCGAGAGGTCGAAGCGGGAATTGCTGGCGCCCATCATCTCAATGGCGCAACAGGCCAGGCCGAAGAGGGCGGGCCACAAAGAGGAGTACCTCCCCCAGGCGATCACCTTGCCCACGGTGGTGGTGAAGACGCCCACGTCGGCGGCGGCCTCGGCCAGTTCCCGCTCCCCGGGCATCACCCCTGGGAAGGCGGGCAGTTCAACCGCGGATTGCCCGACTGCGCCGAGGCTTCCAGGTAGCGCCAGGCGCCGGCCGGCCGGGTTCACTCCCACTCGAGGGCGCCCTTGCGCCAGACATAGAGCAGGGCCACCCCGAGCAGGGCCACGAATACCACCATCTCGATGAGGCCAAACAGGTGCAGGGTGTGCTTGACCAATACCGCCCAGGGATACAGAAAAACCGCCTCCACATCAAAGACGATGAAGAGCATGGCGGTGAGGTAGAAGCTGACCGAGAAACGGCGACGAGCCGTCTCCGCGGGCACGATCCCACACTCGTAGGGCAGCCCCTTGGCCTTGGTGGGACGGCGGGGGCCGAGGAGGGAAATCGCCAGGGTCATGCCCACTCCGAAGAGCACCACCATCACCAGGAAGACCAAGAGCGGCAGGTAGTCGAAGAGCATCCACTCCCAGTCTAGCAACGGCCCGGTTGCTATCCCGGCACCTGGTCCTCGATTACCCGGAAATGATCATCCGCCCCAGGTATCCTGGAACCGGCTGCCGGGCGGGAGTAGCTCAGTTGGTAGAGCGCTAGCCTTCCAAGCTGGATGTCGCGAGTTCGAGTCTCGTCTCCCGCTCCCCAGTCCCGGCCGACCACCTCGAGCAACGTCTTCGCGGTCAGCGTCGCGCCGCCGCTAGGGAGCGCGACGGCCAGCACGGTCGCGCCGGCGAGAGGCTCGGGGTGAGCGGCATCCTGGGCGCGGCTGACTCAGATTCGTCGGGAGTTGGCGCAGAGGAGCGAATCCAGAAGACTGCGCCCGATGCCGTGGCTAGCAATCGTGATCCAGCTCACCGGACCGTCTCTTGCTAAGGGTCATCCGCCGGCGCTGCCTCCCGCCAAGCTAAGGACCAGCGGGCCCGGCCGAGATGCCGCCCCTTACCGTGGGCCTACCCCTCCCCGCCTGCCGATGGCGGGGTGGGCGCTCCGGCTGCCGGCGAGCCACCGAGCAGGACCCGGGTGAGCCGGTTTCCGTCACCGAGTAGCTGGTCCAGGGCCTCGTCAAGCTCGGCCGGGCCCACAACGAGCGCCGGCGGCTCCTCGATAGCTGCCTCGGACTGGTGGCCCTCCTGGGCGGGAGCAGCTCCGTCCCGATCCGCTGCGAGCAGGCTCGCCCGTCGGACCAGCTCTTTGAGAAAGGAGGCGGTCACGCCTTCCGTTCGCTCGACGACGGGGGCGAGGTCCGCCACCGACAAGACCAACTGGCCCGCATAGAGCTCGATGAGCCGTCGGCGCCCGGCGGCGTCTGGAAGTGGGATCTCGACCGCCTGATCGACCCGGCCCGGGCGGGCGGCCAGGGCGGGCTCCAGGAGGTCCGCGCGGTTGGTGGTGAGCACGAAGGCCACGTCCACGTCCTCGCCCAGGCCATCCATCTCGTTGAGCAGGCGGAAGAGCAACGGATTCTGGCCTGGGTGCATGCCCCGGTGCTCGGCGATGAGATCGACGTCCTCGACTACTACGACCGCGGGCTGCAGGGTCCGGGCGATCGAACAGGCAGGGCCGATGGCCCCCAGGGCGTCGCCCGAGAGGATGATGGCAGTGACCCCCTCGAGCTGGCCCAGAAGGTAGCGCACGGTGTGGGTCTTGCCGGTCCCCGGGGGACCGTGCAGCAGCAGACCCCGCTTGAGATGTTGGCCCGCTGCGGTCATCGCCTCGCGACGCCGGGCGATTCCGACCACCTGCTGCTCGACCAGCTCGAGCACCCCCGGGGGCAGCACCAACGCGTCCCGAGACAGGGCCGGGCGGCCCTGAAAGCTGAGCAGCGCCGATTCGGGCCCGAACAGCTCCGAGCCAAAGACCACCACCTGGCCCCGGAAAACGTTGTGGGTGAGTGCCGCCTGGCGGATTTCGGCCAGGGCCACTGACGCCCGAGCCGGGTCCGGGCCGGTCACCTCGACCAAGACCTGGGGCCCGGAAGGGCCGTGGGACTCCCCCTCTCGGACCAGTATCGCCAGTGGGCCCTCGCTCTCGCTGACCAGATAGAGGGCGCAACGCACCGCTGGGTGGGTTGCGCCCTCCGGGCCGCAGCCAAGACTGACCATCGAGACGCTCCCGATGCCGGGACCGAACTGCGGTGGCGCCGGCTGGCCAAGATCGGCGAGCGTCACGCTGCGGTGTTCAAAGCGGGTGATTCCGATCAGGGTGTGAGACCGGCCCGCCTCGCCCAGCCAGTGTTCCAGTCCAACCTGCAGGTTCACGTGATCGTGGGATGGCCACTTGCCAGCCACCACGGGCAGCGCGGCGGCGCCCTGGCCAAGGTGGTGAGCCAGCAGTCGGTGCAGCGCCGGGACCTCATCCGCCCGCGCCGCACGAACCGCCTTGCGAATGAGCCTCCGGCCGAGCCGACCGAGATCGGCCACCTCCGGGCGAAGGGAGGCCCCGTCTCCGTCAGCCCCGAGGTCGCCCGGAACGTAGGGCGGTCTGGCGTCGTCGTCACCCCCGCCGCCACGGCGGCCCAGCGGCGAATTGCCGATCCACGACATCCACCCATGGTAGGCGCCGAGGTATCGCAATCCCGCGCCGGGGTAGCTGGCTCGGAAGGGGGGGCCGAGGGCACAGCTGGCACGGGCTTTGCCGCCGCCAGCTGCGCACTCGGGGCCGACCCCAGTTCATATCGTGACGACCCCGAGGCCCCCCACCACCAGGGGCGCTACCGTTCCAGGTATGGGGGGAGCAGCCCGGCTTGCGCAGGGCGCGCCCAAGCTCTTACTTCCGGTTCGGCACGGCCTCCTGGCCTGGGTTGTGGTTGCCGCCCTGGTCGGGGTCGGGCTTCCGGCGGGCGCTCGGTCCGTCATCCCTTGGGTCCCGGTGCTCCTTGCCGGCCAGGTACTGGGAGTGGCCCTGACACTGACCCCGGGGGCCCTTCGAGCGGCGAGCCACCATCTCCGCCTGGTGGGCCTGGCGCTGCTCGTCCAATGGACGGTTCTCCCTGGGATCGGGCTGCTCCTCCACCTGCTGGCCCCGACCCCTCTGCTGGCGACCGGGATCCTCATCTGCGCGGTGTCCCCGGCGGAGATCACCAGCGCGCTGATGGCCACGGTCGCCGGGGGTGACGTTGCGCTCGCGATGGCCTGCATGTCGGGGTCTCTGGCGCTCTCCATCGCACTCACCCCGTTCTGGCTCTCAGTGGGACTGGGGCGCACGGTCCACATCCGGGTCGCCTCCCTGGCGCTCGAGCTGGCACTCTCGGTGCTGCTGCCCTTGGCGGTGGGGATCGGTCTCCGGGCACGCTTCGCAGCAATCGCCCGTTGGCGCCACCTCTGCCTGGACGGAAGCGCCGCCTGCCTGGTGCTGGTGGTTTTGGCCGGTACGGCGAGTGCCCGCGGTGCGCTCCTCTCAGCCGCGATCCTCACCCTGCTGCCTTTCGTAGCCGCCCTGATCGTAGGCGGCGGGATCGCCGGCTGGTCCCTGGGCTGGCTTCTCCGCCTGCCCCACCGGAGGGCGGTTGCGATCGGATTCCCGATCGGGATCCGCGAGTTCGGCGTCGCGATCGCGGTGGCGGTCGCCATCGCGCCTCGCTCCAGTTCTGTAGCGGGCGTGTACGGCATCCTCATGGTCGCGGCCGCCGGGACTCTCGCATCGCGAATCGGCAAGCGGCGCCGAGCCCCGATCTCGTCAACCGACTCGGCGGACCGGATCGTCTGACGACCGGCTTCGGCGCAGCGGGGGCCAGACCGGCTGGGGGTGAAAGGTTGCCGGCCCTGACGCCCGCTAAAAAGGGGCGGGGAGGGCGCCACGCTGACACGGGCCTGGTGGCTCGACCAGAATCAACGCAGGCCGCGCCCAGGAGGACTCCGGCGATGAGCGACCAAACCGCGAAGAGGTGGTTCCTCAGCCCCACCGAACGGGGCAACGCCAACACCGCAATCGACTCGGTGGCCAGTCAGGGGCGCTCCTGGACCGAGGGCAATCTGGTACTAGCGCTGGTTCACGGGGCGCGCTACTTCGAGCATCTCGCCACCGAGCTGGAGGGGCTCGGCCCCGGGGCAACGGTTTGGTTTACCGACTGGCGAGGAGACCGGGATGAGCGTCTCCGGGCCGGCGGCCCCACCGTCGGCGCGCTCCTGGCCGCTCTGGCGGCCCGGGGCGTCGACGTGCGCGGCCTGGTTTGGCGCTCGCACCCGAGCGCTCTCTCGTTCAGCGAGGCTGCGAATCGGCGCCTTGAGGAGGAGATCAACCGGAGCGGTGGACAGGTCCTCCTGGATCAGCGAGTTCTGCCCTTCGGGTCGCACCATCAGAAGCTGGTCGTGGTCGGCACCCAATCCGGCCCCAGCCCAACCGTCGCCTTCGTGGGCGGAATCGACCTCTGCCACGCCCGCCGCGACGACCTTGAGCACCCGGGCGACCCGCAACCGCAGCCGATGGGTCGGCGCTACGGCGCCCGGGCGCCCTGGCACGATGTGCAGCTGGAAGTTCGCGGCCCAGCCGCGGCTCAGTTGGAGTTCTGCTTCCGGGAGCGCTGGGACGACCCCACCCCGCTCGACGACCGCACCCCCGCCCGGGCTCTGCTGGCGCGCCTGTCGGGGGAGCCTTCCCATCCCTCTCCCCTGCCGCCGCGCCGGCCCGCCCCCGCCCCGGCGGGTCCCCACGCGGTCCAGGTCCTGCGCACCTATCCCCGCCGCCACCGACCCTTCCCGTTCGCGCGGGGGGGCGAGCGCAGCGTGGCCCGAGCCCTGATCAAAGCGATCGGGCGGGCAGAACGGCTCATCTACATAGAGGATCAATATCTCTGGTCGGCCGCGGTGGCCCACTTTCTGGCCGCCCGGCTGGCCGCCCGCCCGGCGCTGCAAGTGATCGCCACGCTACCGCGCTGGCCCGATTCCGACGGTCCCCTGACCGGCCCTCCCAACCGCATCGGTCAGCTGGCGGCGCTCAGCCTTCTCCAACAGGCGGGAGGGTCCCGCTTCGGAGCCTACGACATTGAGAACCCGCTGGCATGCCCCATCTACGTGCACGCCAAGGTCTGCGTCATCGATGACGTCTGGGCACTGGTCGGGTCGGCTAACTTCAATCTGCGCTCTTGGACCCACGACTCGGAACTCTCCTGCGCGGTCATCGACCAGACGCTGGACGACCGTGGTCCCGCCGAACCGACTGGGCCCCAGGAAGAGCCACGCGTCTTCGCCCGCTCCCTTCGCGTTGAGCTGTGGGCAGAACACCTGGGTCGAAGTCCGACCGATCCGGAGCTGCTGAACTTGGAGCAGGCACAGGAGCTCTGGCGGACGTCGGCGGCAAGGTTGGCCGACTGGCATCTGGCGGGTGCTGTCCTCCCCCATCCCCCGGAGCGGGTGACCGTCCACTCGCCACTTCCCATCCCCTCTGGCTCAGGGTGGTGGGCCGGCTCCCTCTATCGCTCGGTCTACGATCCGGATGGGCGCCCGCGCAGCGTCCGCCGGCGGGGCCGGTTTTGAACTGACCGACCATCTCCGCATGGCGATCCGGGTCGCCGCATTTGGCTCTGCACTCGCCCCGATCGTGAGCTCATCCGCCTCGACGCGGGCCGCCCGCCAACTTTCCAACGAGCAGTGGCCAAGATCGAGCATCGTGGCCGTCGGCCCTCTGCCAGGGGCTCCCGAGGCTGTCCCGACCCTCGGCACCTGGCCGAGCTCCTGCGCCCGGTCCCGGGAACCGATCTGCTGACGCCCCGATATCATGTTCGGCGGGGAGCCAACGAGGTACGAGTCAGTGCGAATAGCAGGTGAAGCGGTAGGCCGTCGCGGTGCGGCGGCGATGTCAGTGGCCGCCTTGGCTGCGACCATCCTCGCGATCCATGGTTACGGGAGCCCAGGCTCACCGGGCCTGACCGGCACGGGATCGATCCCCACTGCCCACTCCTCCCCGAGCCCAGGAAGATCGGGCGGCACCCCCACGCCCAGCCCAAGTTCATCGCCGTCCCCGTCCCCGAGCGCCTCCGGAACGCCAGGTCCGCTCCTCTCCTCGACACCCTACGCCTCGTATACCTACCAGCTCTATCCCGGCACCGCGAGCGCGGTCGCCAGGCAAGCCCTGGCGGGATTCTCGTATACAGCCCAGAAATCGGGAAGTTCAGTCGATTTCACCCTCCACATCTCCAGCGGCGGTCAGGCACCAGTGCAGCACACCTATCCGGCTGCCGACCACATCTACTTCGTGGAGGAGAACTTCGGTGACGACTCGGGCAATTCGGAGTACAACTTCGGCGACGACGGATTGCTGGTTACCGACGCCTCCGGCCACGTGGTGCAGTAGGGGTGGCCAGAAGGAGTCGAGCCAATCGGCTGGCCGCCCGTCAGGCTGCTCAGGGCGCGACCGAGCCCGCCGTACCGGCCTCGTTCAAGGCGGAACGAGCCTCCTCCGTCGACCTGAGCCAGCAGCTCCGGGCGTGGTCGTTGACCGCCGCGAGGATCTCCTTGGGACTGGTTCTGCTCTGGTTCGGTCTGCACGAGCTGTTTCAACCCAGCCTCTGGACCGGCTATGTCCCGGTCATCTCGCAGACCTCCCATCTGGCGGTGGCGCTCGTCCTGGTTCATGGCTGGATGCTGACCGTCCTGGGTATCGCGTTGCTGCTTGGGATCGCTCCGCAGTTAGTGGCTGGCATCAGCGCGCTCCTGCTGCTGGAGATCGTTTTCTCCTTGACCTTCAGCGGGGGTCTTTCCGACATCGTCGCCCGCGACCTGGGCGTCTTTGGGCTCGCGGTAGCGGTCTTTGCCGGCAACCATCAGAAGCTGGTCCTGAGGGGTTAGCGGGCGGTCGGGGATGGCCACCCGGAAGTGTCTGACCGCTAGCAGACCGCTGGTCGCGGCTCCTCGCCGTAGTCCGGGTGGCCGTGCGCCCGAGCGCCCGGCCAGAGGATCGCGAGGGAACCGGACCGCGTCGATGGGCGACTCGGTCTGGGAGGTCGGGTGATGGCCGCAAGCGCCTCGCCGAAGTCCGCCAGAACTCGCTGGTATCGCCCTCGCACGCTGGGTCGGATCGCGATCGGCGCCGGATGCCTCCTGGTGCTTCTCGCCTTGCTCGGAGTCGGCTATGAGCTAATCCTGCCCAGCGTCGGCACTGCCCAACTGAAGGTCCTCCAGATCGACCGCTCCCACCAGAGCCAAGTCGGAGCACTGGCGGTTCCTACCCGGCTCGGAGAGGCGGTAGTCGCCGTCGAGGACGAGCACTTCTACGCCGGGCCCTTGGTCAACGTCCTGGATGGTCTCGGCCGCGCTGGACTGGCGACTCTGCACGGCAGCGGAGACCCGGGAGGCAGCACCATCGATCAGCAACTCGCCAAGCAGCTGTACGGGCAGGGCGCGGGCCTCACCGCCTCGATCAGGGAGCTCGCGCTGGGCCTGAAGCTGGCGGTGAGCTACCCGGCCAATCGCATTCTGGCCATGTACCTGGCGGCCGTCTACTACGGCAATCACTACTGGGGCGACTCGGCGGCAGCCCAGGGCTACTTCGGGCTCCAGCCCGGCCAGCTCAGCTGGGCTCAGGCGGCGCTCCTGGCCGGCCTTCCCCAGGCACCCTCCGCCTACGATCCGATACACCACTACCTGGCGGCCAAGCAGCGCCAGCTCCACGTCCTCGACCAGCTGGTCGCCAACCACGACCTGACCCGAGCCCAGGCCCGGGCCGCCTACCGCGCACCGCTCGGACTGCGCCCCGGGTCGAGTTGAACCGCCTCAGTCGCGCCTCGCGGGGCGGGCCGGCGCTAAGCCTTGACCGCGGGTCGCGGCGAGGGTCCCGATCGGCTCCTGGTCTCAAAGGAGCCACGGGACAAGGCGATGAGTCCGGGCCCGGTAGTCGGAGTAGGCCGGCCCCAGGCCCGTCAGAAGGGCTCGCTCCTCCACCTGAATGCGGTAGGCGTAGGCGGCAAACGGAAGCAGGAGGGCCGCGAGTGCCAGCCAGTTCGCCCAGCAAAGGGCAACCCCAATCACCGTGAGCAAGCTTCCCGAGTACGAAGGATGGCGCACCAGGCGGTAGGGTCCACTCACCACGAGCTTCTGCTCGACCTGAATACCCACCGCCACCGTGAAGGCCGAGCCCAGTACCGCGACCGCCCACCAGCGCACGCCCAGTCCCGCGACCATCAGGACCAGGCCGACGACGGTCGCCTGGTTTCGGCTCGCCCCCAGGGATAGCCCAGGCAGGAACTCGGAGCCGAACAGCCCCACCCCGACGGCGAGCCAAACCGCCGCGACCAGGACGGCCTTCGAGCCGGCGTCCCGGTCGACGGCGGCCGAGGGTAGGCGCCGCCGCCACTGCAACCAGCACTCTCCCAACACCCAGACGGCCAAGAGAACCCAAAAGACAGGAGCCAGTTCCGGGCTCAGCCCCCTCGATCCCCACTCAATCTGGGCCAGCGACGGCGCCCGGCTCGAACCCAAGTCAGCCCTAACGGTCCGAGTGGCTCAGGACTCGTCCAGGACCCTGGCGAAGGCGGCCAGGTAGCTCCCATCCCCCCCTGCCTGGCGCTGCACCCAGTACTCGGCGCCCCAGAAGAGATAGGCCTCGAGATGGACTCCGCTCGCCGCCGGTCGCAGGCAGCTGTTGTAGTTGTCGATGAGCCGTTCCGGAGGGCAGCTGAATGCGACCATTCCCGGCCGGTCCGGGGGTACCGTCTCCGCCTCCCAAGGCTCGGCCTGGCCCTCGGACACGATCAGCCGGTGCCGGGGTCGGGCGGCCCAGCCAGCCAGCTTGCGCCACCTGCGATTCTGTTCGAGGGCCTGCCGCTGAGTTAGGTACAGGGACCGCGACCCCCAGGCGAGGACGGCATTCCGCGAGTAGTAGTCGATCCCGACGATGTCGGCCAGGCCCTGAGCCAGCTGCAGGGAGTCGCCCTGTCCCCGGGTGCGCCAGCGCTGCATCCAGCCCACCGGCGTCGTGGTGGACAGGAATCCGTTCATCAATACCGGCCGGTAAGTGTCGAGCGCTCGCACGGCGGCCACTTCCCGGGCCACCACTCCCCGGCTCAGGCGCCAGGAGTGCTCGACCCCAAGCGGGTCCACCGCCTCGTGCTCTACCTGCCAGGCGATGATCGACCGGCGCCCCCGGTACCGTTCGACAACGCGCCGGACCTGCTCCACGGCCGCCTCGGACAGCGCCGGGTGGCTGGCCTCGCTCACCAAAGTGTGCTCAGCCAGGGGTTCGCGAAGGTGGTGGGGCGGCACGAAGAACTCGGGGTAGCCAAAGTTCTTGATCGCTCCCACCGACAGGATGATTCGCTTGCCGGCACCTTCAGCCAGCTCCATCTGGCGGTCCAGTTCCGAAGCGTCGAAGCGGCCCGGAGCGGTTTCGACACGGCTCCAGTACGCGGCCAGCCGCACCAGGTGGAAGGGGTAGGCGAGCAAGGCCCTCAGCGTGACCTCCGGGTCGAGCCCCAACGCCTCCGCCTGGAGGGGTCGGAAGCTGATGCCAAGCTCCGTTCGGCCGCGCGGCTGGATGGGGCGCAGGCGCCAGTCCTGGTTGGGGCGCCGGGAAGATCTGCCCACCCGAAACTCCGCCAGCATGGGGGCGGCGGCCAGCCCCAGAGCGACCAGCCCCAGCTGGCTTCGGTGACGGCGAAGGGACCCGCCCAATCCCGAGGTCAACTCAGCCCGCCGCCTCGAAGTACTCGAAGGGTTGGACCGTCAGGAATATCCACGCCGGGACCAACCGGCCGCCCCAGCCGCCTACCGAACCGCGCTGGCTGGCGTACTCCCGCCAGGCCCTGGCCTTGGCCAGGAGCCGGCCCCCGACGAAGACTTTCAGCGTCGGCCGCGCCCGTCGGGACGCTTCCGGGAAATCCGCCTGGAGGGTACCCAGCCTCGCCAGCGTGCGGACCAGTCGACCGGGCAGGCAGGCGTGCCAAACTGCCAGCTCGGGGAATCGGCTGGAGCGCAGTTGGGTGATGATCTCGGCGCAGGCGATGTGGTCGGGATGTCCGTAGAGGCCCGACAGGTCGTAGGTGATGACCAGGTCGGGCCGCCACCGTGCTATCTCGGTGGCCAGCCACGCGGCCGCCTCGGCTCGCTGAGAGCCCAGTCCTCCGTCGGCGAACCCGCCCTGGACGACTACCGGGATGCCGAGCCGGGCTGCCGCCCGGGCTGCCTCTTTCTCTCTCACCCGCCCCAGTCCGCCGCCTACTCCTGACGGGGATACCCCCAGCTCCCCTCTGGTCAAAATCACCAGGGTCACGCTCCCCCCGGCCTCCGCGATCGCGCTCAGAGTCCCCCCCGCGCTGACCGTCTCATCGTCCGGGTGCGGGAACACGGCCATCGTTCGAGGCAAGTCATCGACCGCGCGCGAGGGCACGGCGAAGTCGTTGGCGAGCAACAAGCCGGTGACCCAGAGCACTGCGACCAAGAGCAGGACGCCGCCCCCGAGCCAGGCCACCATTCAGGCCGCCCCGGCGGTCACCCTGCGGATTGGGCCGGTTAGGTTCCCGGCGGCGACGCCTACTCGTCGATTCAACGTGGAGTCACCGTCCCGGCCCGGCGGCGCTGGATCTGCCCCAGCCCGCCGGCGAGCGCAGCCAAGGGCGCCGTAACGGCGGCGACCACCCAGGGCGGCACCCCGGGTGGCCCGATCTCACGCCGGTACTCGCGCAGAAAGAGGGCCATGGTAGTCAGCCGGCGCACTCCGAACGGCCCGGTTGAGGCTGCCGGCCGGCCCAGCTGGGCTGCCATCTCCAGCACCTCCTCCATGCGCATCGCGGGACGCACCTCGACTAGGACGTGGGCTGGGTCAGGCCCACGATTGGCGAAGGAGTGGAAGACGCCCGGGGGCATAACCACCCGCTCCTCCGGGCCCGCTCGGATTACCCGGAAGCCTCGCCGGAAGCGCATGCGTCCCTCGAGCACGGTGAACGCCTCCTCCTGGGCGGGGTGGGCGTGCCCAGATGGAACTCGGCCCCCGGGACCCAGGAAGAGGTCGAAGGCGAGCAGACGGCCGCCGGTTTCGCGGGCAGTCTGGCGGATGACGATCCGCTCACCGCTAGTCGGATTCTCGATCACCTGGCCGTTCTGTGCCATCGCTGCGACTATCTCCTCCGCGGCACCGGGCTCGGGGCAAGCGGGCCGACCCTCTCCGCTGGGACGAGGGTAGCGCGCCTGCGGTGGTGACTCAAGGCCGCCCCACCACCCAGCTCGAACCATCGGTCCACCCAACGGTGAGGTCGCCGACCGGCGCGAGGGAGGTGTCGGCGTGACGATTCAGGGAACGGACGGGCGGGATCCCTGCGGCCGGCAAAAGCAAGGGGCGGGCTCGCGACGCCGTTCTGGCGAAGCGATCCGCCCGCAACCGACATCGCCGCGGCCACAGAATCCGCGTCGCATCTCGCCCTGGGCAGCTCCCGTGAGTGGCCCTATCCTTCTGCCGCGTGGCAACTCGCCGGAAGTCCGGGCGATCTCGCCTTCCTGCTGACCCAAGAGAAAGATGGAACGATTCTGCGGATCGCCGTTGACTGGACCCCGACCCCTGGCTGGTACCGAACCTACTTGCGGGGCCGGTCGCGGCAGGGAAACAGCGCTGCACCCGGCGAATCTCGGTGTCACTCCCCTCTTGCCTGGCGGCCGTCGCCAGGAGTTCGGCGGCCCCCTCGCCGATACTCGCGACTCGCGCCAGGACGGCCCGCGTTTGCAGCCCGCCGGGTACGGGAGCGGGCTCTCACCCCGGCATCGACGCAGAGTATCGGGCCGACCAGCGCGCCACGGCGCGCCCGATTCCGATCAACACCAAGAGCAAGCCAATCAGGATCACTCCCGCCGCGCCGGCAACCTCGTGTTCCAGGCGGGTGGGCAGGGTGGAATTCAAATAGACCACGTAGGTGAGATATGCCAGCGGGCTGTGGAACAGGTTCAAGGTGGGATTCTGGTCGGTGAAGCCGACCGTGTAGAGGAGAGGTGCGGTCTCCCCCAAGGAGATGGCCAGGGCCACCACCAGACCCGAAGCGATGGCCGGTACCGCTGGGGGCAGCACCGCGCGCCGGAGGGTGGTCAGACGGGAGAGCCCGAGCGCCGCCCCGGCGTCGCGAAGAGTGGTCGGGACCTGGACCAGCGCCACCTCGGTGGTCTTGACCACATACGGGAGAACCAGGGCCGACAGAGCCAGGATCCCGGCCAGCAGCGAGAAGCCCCAGTGAAGCGCCTGAGCCAGGACGATGTAGGCAACGAAGCCGACCACGATGGAGGGGATCCCGGCCAGGGTCTCGTAACCCAGGCGCAGGACTGAGCCCCGGCCCGCCGGCGCGAATTCGGCCAGGTAGATCCCGGCCGCTATCCCGAGCGGACCCGCAACGATCAAGACCCCGAGACAGAGCAGCAGGCTTCCCAAGATCGCGTTCTGCAACCCCCCGTCGGCAGTGGTGGCGGTGATCAGGTGCAGGGTGAGCGCTGGCCACGCCTGCTGCAGCAGGCCGCCGACGATCGCCAGGGCAGGCGCAATGACGACTAGGAGGGCGACCGCGCAGAGCGACCAGAAGGCCAGGTCGCGTCCGGTCCGGAAGGCACGGCGCATGGCCTAGATGCCTCGCCCGATGGGCAACACCAGGCCCCCCGCCGCGCGGCGGATGATGATGCGGCCCAGCAGATTGGTCGCCACGGTGATCAGCAGGAGGACGCACCCGAGCGCCGCCAGCGCATGCACGCCCATCCCGGTGGCATCGGTCAGGGCCGAGTCCAGCAGGTCAACGATTGTGCCTGCCAGGGTCGAGAAGGGACCGTAGATGTTGCTGGGCAGGCGGTTGAGCAGGTCGCCGCTGATCATCAAAACCGCCATGGTCTCGCCCAGTGCGCGGGCCCACCCCAGGACAGCGGCGGCCAATATCCCCCGGCGCACGTAGGGCAGGGTGACCACCTTGAAGGTCTCGTAGGGCGTCATGCCGAGCGCCATGGCCCCCTCCTTGGCGAGGATGGGTACCGTCCGCATCAGCTCCCTCGTGGTAGCGGCGATGATCGGAACGATCATCACGGCCAGCACCAGCGCGGTGGTAAGCAACCCCTCTCCGGCTCCGACGCTGCCCCGAAAAACGGGAACAAAGCGAAGCGCTGAAGAGAGGGCGGGGTAGATGTCGTGGGCCAGGAAGGGACCGAAGTAGAGGACGCCCCAGAAACCGTAGGCCACACTAGGGATTCCGGCCAGAACTTCGACGAAGACCGAGAGCCCGCTCCGCATCCTCCAAGGGAGGCGCTCAGTCAGCGCCAGCATGGCGCCCACCGCGACGGGCACCGCGATGGCGAGGGCGATCAGGGACGAGGCCAGAGTCCCGAAGACGAACGGCAATGCTCCGTAGGCAGCGCCGTGGGGGGCGGTGATCCCGTTGTGGTGGCTGAGAGTTGTCGCGTAGAGGCTTCCGAAGGTGAAGATCTGGCCGGTGAAAAAACCCCACCCGCTGTAGATGAAGGCCGGAATCGCCTCGTAAATGATCTCCCCGGCCAGGAACAGCAGGAGGGCGGCCGGGACCAGGGCCGCCACCAAGCAGATCGCTCGACCCACCCGGTCACTCCGGGTCAGGTCGCGACCCTCCAATCGCCTTCCCCGGGGCCGGGGTGCTAGGGGGCCGGCGTCTCCGCCGGCCCCCCGTCTAGCGCGAAGCAAAATCGGTTACTGCGGGTTGGGCTCGATCCGGGTCAGCCCGTGATCTTGTTGATGGCTGCGTGGACCTTGGGTAGCACCGAACTGGGCAGGGCGACGAAGTCAACCGACGAGAGGTTGCCGGGGGTAGCCCCCCCCGTGGAGCTGATCGCCCAGTCCAAGAAGGTGCGGATCGCCTGGGCGGTGTTGCTGTCCGCCTGCTGCTCCGGGATCATCAGGTATTCGTAGTTGATGATCGGGTAGGAGTTTGCGCCCGACGAGTAGATGAGGGACTGGCGGAGGTTGGCCGGGGTGTTGCCGGCGGCGGCCGCGACCGCGGCTGAGATCACCGTCTGATTGGGCGTCAAAAAGGAGCCCGACCGGTTCTCAATCTTGGCCTCTTGAAGTCCCGTCTCGATAGCCGTGTTCTCGACGCTGACCCCGATATAGGCGATGCAGCCGGGGGTGTTGTGGCAGGTCTGGATCATGGCCGGGTTGCCATTGGCGGTCAGCTCGTTGGAGACCGGAGGCCAGGTGACCGTGGTGCCTTCGTTGGGTCCGTTGCTCCAGGCACTGTTGGTGGCAGTGAGGTAGCTCGTGAAGATGAAGGTGTCACCCGAAGAATCGAGCCGACGCACCGGGACCACGGCCAGGTTGGGCAGGCTTACCCCGGGGTTGAGCGCGGCGATCTTGGGATCGTTCCAATTGGTGATTTTGCCCTGATACATCTGCGCCAGCACGCCGCCACTGAGCTTCAGATAGTCGGGGGCGCCGGGAACGTTGTAGTTGACCGCCTGGGCCGAAATCGCGATCGGGATGTTGAGCAGGGTCGGATTGGCGGCGGCCAGCGCCGCCGAAAGATAGGCATCAGAGCCGCCCATCTGGACTAGCTTGCCGATCGCGTCGTTGATGCCGACTCCGGAACCACCGGGGCCGGGGGCGAGCGTGATGTTGGAGAAGGCGCTGTGGAACTGGGGCGCCAGCACCTGAAGGTACGGATAAATGAGAGTTGAGCCAGCCTCGTTCAGAGTCACCGGGCTGCTGGTGTTACCCGTCGGAGGCGCACTTGGCTTGGTGGAGTGCGCCGGACTCGGCGGGGACGGTGCGGGAGTGCCACAGGCAGCCAGCAGCGTCGCACTCAGCGCCGCCAAAACGACGGGTAGACCCACCGACCATCGATCGATTTTCGGGCGCATCGAATCCTCCCTTAAGGAATCCAGGGCTAAAACGGATTGGTCCCAGTGCGGGGAGCGCCCGCCCAAATCAGACCGGTCGGCCCTCCACGTACGCCCGGCTGCGCACGTCTGCAGGATTGCTGAAGAAGCGGTCCTTGTCAGTGAATTCGACCACCTCTCCCTCGAGCATGAAGAGCACCTGGTCGGCGCAGCGCGCCGCCTGCTGCACGTTGTGAGTGACGAAGACCACGGTCATGTGGCCCTTGAGCTGTCCGATAAGCTCCTCGATCCGGTCGGTTGAGCGCGGATCCAGCGACGACGTGGGCTCGTCGAGCAAGAGAACGTCCGGCTCCACCGCCAGGGCCCGGGCCAGGCAGAGCAACTGCTGCTGGCCCCCCGAGAGCATGAACGGGGTGCTCTTCAAGCGGTCGCTGACCGCGTCCCAGAGTCCCACCCGGCGCAGGACCGCTTCGGTGCGCTCGGGGATGTCGCGGCGCGTCCAGAGACCGTGCACCCTGGCTCCCAGGGACACGTTCTCGCCGATGCTCTGGGGAAACGGATTGGGGCGTTGGAAGAGCATCCCCACCCGTCGGCGGAGATCGCGGATGTCGCTGTTGCGTCGGTAGATATCCACGCCGTCGAGCATGATTCGACCGTCGAATTGGAATCCCGGCCGGTTGTCATGGAGCCGATTCAGGCACCGCAGCAGGGTCGTCTTGCCACACCCAGTCGGTCCCAACATGGCGGTGACCCGATGGGGGGAGAACTCGGCGCTGACTCCCTTTAGCACTCGGCGCTCGCCGAACTGGACAAAGAGATCGTCCACTGAAAGAGACGCCCCAGCGCCGACTTCGACGCCGTTCTGCACTTGCAGCTCCTCGGACAGCACGGCCCGATCCTAGCGCTGACTTGTTAACGAGAATTAACAGGCTCATAAAGATCCCGCTAAGGGAAACCGGGAGAGCCGCACCCGTCCGGTGGCGTCACCCTCTCCTCGGCGTCAACCCCAGGCGATCCCCGGTACTCCCCCACCCGAACCCGGGGGCCGATGGGGCCAGGGCCGCCTGGCGGAACCTCCGGCGGAGTCGAATCCTGCCAGGGCCCCGGACTGGTAGCGTGGCGCGTGATGCAGAGGACGGGTCGGGATTGAGCTGGAACTCACGCTGGTACCTCGATCTCAACCAGATCAGCCGCCACACTGCCTGGGCGCATGGAATCGCCGCCGCCTACGCTGTGGCGGGGGGGCTTCTCGTACTGGCTGCGCTCCTGATCGCGGGCTGGCTACTGGCCCGAAGGCGCTCGCCCCGCCACGTTGCCGCGGCCGTCTCCGCGGGAGCCGCTGCGGTGCTGGGGTTCCTGCTCAACCAGCCCCTCTCGGTCTGGATCAATGAGCCTCGCCCATACCGCACCCTGCACCACGTCCTGGTCCTGGTGGCCCGGGTCCAGGACCCGTCCATGCCCAGCGATCACGCCATCGTCGCCGGCGCCGTGGCGACGGGGATCCTGATCTACAGCTGGCGGCTCGGACTCGTCGCCACCGTCTTCGGGCTGGCGCTCGCCTTCGACCGCGTGTATGTCGGCGCCCACTACCCAGCCGACGTGATGGTTGGACTGGTGATCGGCGCCGCGGTGGCCTTGCTTCTCTATCGGGTCGCCAGGTTGCCGCTCACCGCCTTCCTCGCCCTGATCTCACGGACC